>Ga0315339_1000534_pt1 | contig 46103 bp, 40 predicted proteins | sample ASW17metaG_FD_204514 | JGI IMG/M metagenome (GOLD analysis project Ga0315339, IMG submission 204514) | Ammonia-oxidizing marine archaeal communities from Pacific Ocean, United States - ASW #17 | ecosystem: Environmental > Aquatic > Marine > Oceanic | place: USA: California | collected 2016-12-05 | reverse complement strand
TGCGCTCCGTTTGCAGACTGCCGCGCTCGCGGAGGCGAGCCTCGAGCAAAGCGGTGACACGCTGGCCGACGATTCGCTCCACCTCTTGCTTGGTCGGCGCTGGCCGTTCCTGCAGGTCGATGCCGTAGGTACGGGCGATGTGTCGCAGGTGGATTCCTTCGAGGCCTGAAATCAGCGTAAGGGCCTCGCCGGTGGCACCGGCGCGGCTCGTTCGCCCCACCCGGTGAATGTAGCTCTCGGGATCCTTGGGTGGGCCGTACTGGATTACATGCGACAGCTCCTGGATGTCGATGCCCCGCGCCGCGACGTCTGTGGCAACCAGAAACCTCAGCTTGCCGCGTCGAACCCGATCGAGCACCTTCTCGCGAGCCGCCTGTGCCAGGTCCGAGCTGAGCTCGTCGGCGTCGTAGCCGAACCGCTTGAGCACTACGGCCACATAGTGAACGTCCGCCTTGGTGTTGCAGAAAACGATCGCCGATGAGGGGTTCTCGATCTCGATGATCCGCATCAGAAGGCGGTCTTTGTCCATCGACGGAACGTCGTAGAAAACGTGCTCGGTGGACGCCACGTGGACGCGATCGCGGCTCAGGCTCAAGAAATCAGGACTATCGAGAAACTCGCCGGCGAGATTTCGCACGTGCGGCGGGAACGTGGCGGAGAACATCGAGCCACTGATGCGCCGTTTCGGCAGGAATTCCTGCAGCCGCTTCATGTCGGGATAGAACCCCATCGACAGCATGCGGTCGGCTTCGTCGAACACCAGGTTCTTCAAGCCTTCGAGCGACAAATTGCGCTTGAGAAGGTGATCGAGGACGCGACCGGGAGTACCGACGACAAGGTGGGCGCCGCGCTCGAAGGCCTCTAGCTGCGGTCCATAGGCAACACCGCCATAAACGGCGGTCGGCAGTAGCCCTGTCGACGCGCTGAGCTCCTCCGCAGCCGTGACCACCTGTTTGGCCAGCTCGCGCGTCGGCACGAGCACCAACGCCTGGCAGCATCGATCGTCGGCATCGAGGCGGTCGATGATCGGCAACAGAAAGGCGCCGGTCTTGCCACTGCCGGTGCGCGACTGGATCATCAGATCGCGCCCAGCCAACATGTAGGGAATCGCCTTCGCCTGCACCGGCATCAGCGTTGACCAACCGGCGAGGGCAGAAGCCTCCTGCAGACCGCTAGGGAGCTGGTCGAAGGAGATCTCCGGCAGTGCGTCGTCGGGCTCGACGATGTCCTCGTCCGGTACGACGACAGCCTCTTCCGGCGCGGCGCCCATCCCAGTGGCCTCGTTGGCCCGTGCCCTCAGCGCATCGTCCCGGCGGCGACGCGAAAGGCGTCGTGGACCGGGGCGTTTCTGTCGTCCCAAGCTCCCTCCTTATTCTCGCCGCTGGTGGTATCAGAGCGACGAACGTCCACTCTAAGCATTACCGCGACGAACTTCTGTTTGCCGAACGCATGATGTCACGGATGTGTAGGGGCCGCCCGATAGGGGGTAGCTGTTCGCAGCCCGAAATGACAAGCGGCGTTGGCACAGCGATCGACGTGGTCTGGGTATCGCCTGCCTTTCGCCGAGTGAGGTCACGCCTGGGCTCGCTTGTGCCCCCTCAAGTACCCGAAGCCCACCATCTGACGTCGCTCTTCATCCCACAGGCGGAAACCGAGCGAGCGCAGGCTGCTGAACAATGTGATCGACGGTATCGCCGCCAGTGCGGGGTTCTCTTCGTGACACCTCTGCAAGAAGTAGTTCGGAATACGCGGGCAAAGGTGGTGGATATGGTGGAAGCCGATGTTCCCCGAAAACCACTGGAGGATGCGCGGCAACCGGTAATACGAGCTGCCATGCAGCGCCGCAGGGAGATACTCCCAAACGTCGTGGCGCTCCCAATAGACTGATTCGAACTGGTGTTGTACGTAGAACAACCACACGCCTGCCGCTCCGCCGATGAGGCTGATGGGGAGCTGGATCATCAGATAGGCCTTGAGGCCCATGGTTGCGATGAGACCGCCAACCAGCACCACCACGCCGAGATTCGTCCACCAAACACTGGCACGCTCGCGCTTGTGCTCGCGCCGGTGGGTGAGCCTCTGGGCAACGGCGAACAAGATCATCGGTCCGATCAGGAACATCACCAGCGGATGCCGGTAGATCCGATACCGCAGGCGCGTCGAAAACGACGCCGCCAGGTACTCCTCGACGGTGAGCGTCCAGATCTCGCCACCCAGGTCTCGCCTATCGAGATCGCCCGAGGTGGCATGGTGCTTGGCGTGATCGTGGCGCCAGCGAAAGTACGGCGTGAAGGTCATGACACCGGTGACATAGCCGATGAAGTCACTCAACCGCTTGGACTTGAAGAACGCGCCGTGGCCACAATCGTGAAAGATGATGAACAGGCGGATCATGAAGCCCGCGGCTAGCGGCGCCAACGCCAGCGTCAGCCAGTACGACACCGCCAGGCTGCGAAACATCAGGTACCAGAGCGCCACGTAGGGAACGAACGAGTTCAGCAGCTGCCACGCGCTACGCAGCGGGTCCGGTTCCTGATACTTCAACGTCAACCGCAGCCACGCCTTCGCGTCCGCGGTGGTATTCGGCCCCATCTGCGTCTCCAAAACTCGTCAGAAATAACTTTCCCCCGACGTCAACAACGGTTGTAGCACTCCCGCTGCCTGGTGGGAAGCACACGACAGCACCTCAGGTTTCGGCCGTTCCCGGATAATCGATGCTGACAATCTCGAATACCGCATCGTCGCGGGGTAGGCACGCCACCACCTCATCTCCCTCACGTGCCGAAAGCAACGCCTTGGCCAGCGGCGAGATCCAGCTGATACGACCCCCCGAAGCGTCGGCCTCGTCGACCCCGACGATGGTGTAGGTGCGCTCTTCGCCCTCGGTATCGACCACCGTGACGGAAGCGCCGAAGCGCACCCGATCGCCCTGCTGCTGCGCCGGGTCGATGACCTCGAGGCCGGCCACGCGCTCACCGAGCCAGCTGATCTCCGCGTCGAGCACGCGCAGGCGATGCTGGTCGGCGCGATGCTCGACCTCCTCCTGTCGGCCCGCCTCGACGCGACGCGACAGCTCGGCGACCAGTCGAGGACGCTCCACATCAAGCAGCGTCGCCAGCTCCCGCCGCACACGACGAGCCCCCTCAGGGGTGATGTAGTTCTTTACGCCGGCGGGCAGCACGCGGCGCGGCTGAAACGAGACCTCCAGGGCGGGGTCGAAGTCCGATTCCTTGGTGAACGCCTTGTTCATTTTGCTTCCAGCAACAGCAGGAGCGGTTCCGGTTTGTTAGTCAGTACTTACGTGACCAGCCGATCGGCCGGCAAAACCCCGTTGTTGCCCATAGGTTGCCCAGAGATGCCCCAATCACTCTATTTATCACGGCAGCAGAGCCTCCAAGTCGACGCGCAGGCGGTCTCGGTCGTGGCCATGGGACGCTACGTCCCTCGCTCGCGTAACTACAGCGGTGCGAGCGTAACGAAATGTAAAGCTGGTGAAGTCAATTGCCCGAGCAGCGCCCGACCTGCGCTACGCCCTTGCCCGCATCACACCTACGCGACAAGGTGTGCTCAGGTTCACCAGCTCGGGCGAGGTGAGAGATGGACTTTGAACAGAGAGCCGGGTCGCTGGAGCGGGAGGGAGGGAGGACATCTGGATGGTGCGTGCCGGGAGAGGCCCACTATATGTCGGCGCCCTCCAGACCCAGATTCCGTTGCAATCGGGTAGGTCAGCCGTTTCAGGGTCGCTAATACCCTGTGGTCTTGCGCAGTTTACTACACGGCTTTTAATATGCGGTCCGTTTTGTGCCTATTGTCATTTCGGCGAGTATTTATGGTTAATAGGTTTTTAATAACTGCCAGCATTGTTCTAGCTATTAGTTTTAGTCCATTGCTTGCGGCCGGCATCAATGACTATGACTACTTCACGCGTGTGTCGCCTGGAAACGAAACACTCACTATCCCTGTATTTAGAGGTGTCCCAGCAAGTACACGACGGTTAATGAAGCGGGCACTCACGCAGTCATACAAAGCACTTGGAACGCGCCCCATTGCTAATACCTACGCACTTTATTGGCACAGGGATCAATCAAATCTAGACAAAGTCGCACAATGGTATTGTGATCTGTGGGCCATTAACGGCTCGCAACATCATAGCGGCTGTTTAAGTAAGAGTACCGACTCTGCGGATATATTCAACAAAGCTCCCAAGGCTAACGCTGGTTTTCAAGAGCTTGCTTCCCGTGAAGGATTGATAGTAATCACAGAGAACATCTGGGATGTTGGAAATAGAAAAGACAACCACCACGCTAAAGTTACCGCCCATGAGTACTTCCATGTCTATCAGGGCATGATGATGTACTACTTTGAGAAAGAAGATCGGATTGGCATTCCGAAGATAATCCACGAAAGGTTAAGCGGGCCAGTGTGGATATCCGAAGGTGGTGCCGAATATTTTTCTTATAACGTGATGGGTAAATATAAATGGAATGGAAAGTCCGCCAAGGAGAGTTATGAGTATTGGATGAGGGAGGCACTTGATAGTGCCAAAAGTGAAATCTTAGATAGCAAGACAAAGGGCGTCGACATTGTCCTTAAGAATTTCGATACCCGCGCCAACATAGATAAGATGAAAGCCGAAGGGTTGCGGGCTCATTTTCAATACGAAGGTGGTGCCTGGGCAATGGCGTATCTGCGGTTCCTCACGGGCACGAACAAAGGCGTATTCACCAATTACTATAAAGATATAGCCGAGCTGGAGCGCACCTGGCGAACAAAAGGAAAGATTAATTACGGCTGGCAGAAGTCATTTAGGGCAAACTTTGGCATGACGATGAATCAGTTCTATGCGAAATTCAACCGGTTCATGAAGTGGTCAACCTCAAGGCAGATGAAAATCTTATCAGCGCCTTTGTCTAGATAGTTGCTAGTTTGACTAAGACAAAACTGAACATTCTTCTGTCTCACACAGCCTGGAGATATCAGTCGTCGCGCTGCTGGCAGCTTCTGCCGATTTGTCGCACAACATTCACGTGCGACAGTCGACTCATCGCCGATTGGGACTCCTACTACCCCCCCCTGGGGTAACCGTCTGGCTAAGTTCGCCGAACAGAGCGGTCTAGTCTGTCGAAACAGCCTCCACTGCGGGAGATCGTGACCGGCGTCAGCAGAGAGATACTGGCGATCTTGTCGGGCGGGCTGCGGGAATCAGATAGACGTGCGTGGGCCGGTTAACCCTGGACAGCGCGCGGGGGATGGCCTACGGTCGGCGACTAGGGCCGTACACCCCCTAGCCCAAGATGGCGCCCAAACCGGCAACGAGCGCCACTCCGCCCAGAGGTGAGCTCGTGCGACGGCCCATAGCCCTTTTGGTGCTCGCAACCTTCCTCCCAGCCTGCGGCGGTGGTCCCCGTATCCAATCCTCCATCCGGGGCGAACCCCAATACCAAGTCGAGAATTGGGTACCAATCCCAGGTACTGATGATGTCGGTAAGAACAAAGGCCTCATCACCTTGGGAGACGCACGCATCCGCTTCGAATCCTCCGAAGCCCAACCCGTTGACTTCGCCTACGAAGAAGTCACCTACGCCTCCCATGCCCTCTCCAAGAAACCGTCCTGGGGTCTAGGTATCGGTCTCGCTCTCATCTGCCTGCCATGCCTCGCCTTCGCTTTCATCAAACGCAAACAGCACTGGATCAGTATCCAAACCACAGATAAGCAACTCCTCCTCAAAGCCAAAAAGAATAGCTACGCCCAACTCATCTCAGCCCTCGAAGGCAAAGGCGTAGATGTCGAGAGGCTCGCCGGCGAGTAACCAGCTACCTACGGGGGGGATCAGCGGGAGCGTCTTGACGAGGTAATCAGGGGTCCAGCCAGTCGCCTATCTGTTGAAACATGCCGCACTTCTCGCCAAACTCCTCAACAGCTCGGAGTGTGCTCCCGAAGTCATCATCCAGATTCCACTCGTAAGTGGTGCCGAACAACCCTTTGCGCACCCTATCCGCTTGGCTGAAGATCAATCGTTTCAGATCGGTGCACTCCTCGGTTAATGCCAACCAGCCCTTCGTGGGGAATGCTGGTCCGCCGTGCATGATCTTCGGGGCCGGGTCTATTGCCGGCGGCCCAGAACACGCATGTCTGGGCCTCTCAGGGGTGCTCTAGAGGGCTGGTCCGCCCCTGCTCGTCGCTCACCTACGACACGTATGGGTTGAGCCGACTCTCCGCCAGCGGGTCCCATCTGATGCCCCCTCCCCCGGGGTAGCTGTCTAGCTAAGATCACCGAACATAGCGATCTGGTCTGTCGAAACATCCCTCTACTGCGGGAGATCCTGACCGGCGTCAGCAGAGAGATGCTGGCGATCTTGTCGGGCGAACTATGGGATCAGAAGTTCGGTGCGTGATCCAAGTGTGTGGGAGTACATGCGGACCGAGACCTAACTTGCCCATCCTCTCGTCTGCACCGAGTAAACCTGCGGCCTCGAGCGCTGGTCGCCAGAGCTCGTAGCGGATCGGGTAGTCGCGGAAGAGGCTGGCGTGGACAGTCGGGACTAGTCCTAGCGCTTCCCGATCAGTCGACGTCCGCGCAAATGAGCTGAATGGCATAGAACACGGTTGCGCCACTTGCGTTCCTTATGCCAATTTTCCAACTGGAATCCGAAAGCGGACCGTTCGTCAGGGTGTGTACATTGCCTGTTGTGGTCGAGTCGGTGCCGCACGAATTGTCGGTAAACCTTAAGAAACCGCCTCCCAAGACCTTCTTGCCAGCGGTGCAGCTCTTGCTGATGTAGGCCGAGTTGCCATCGGCGATGGTTTGGCATGTCCCTTCAAGTCGCTCCCACAGCGAAACACCGGTTGCCCCGGTGGCTCCGGTAGTGCCCATGCCAGTGGCTCCAGTGGCTCCGATAGCTCCGATAGCTCCGATAGCTCCGGTAGCTCCGGTAGCTCCATCTAAACCGGCGGGGCCAGTTAGACCGATGCCGCCAGTTAGACCGATGCCGCCTTCGACCTTCAATTTCGAGGCAACCACCATGTGGCCACCGATAAAAATGCTGCTGAATAGGTCTGCCGTTGGCCTCCCAACGCGGCTGTCGACACTGCAGTCCACGGACAGGCGGTAGCCAGCCGGATCCAAGTCGTTGGGCAGGTCCGCGACGATGCGCTGCGGCTTGCTCAGATCCACGGAGTCGACATCCAGGCTGATGGTCGAGAGCTTCACCACGGGATTAGGACAGAAGTTCCTACCGTAGATGAACATCTGCGTCTCGTCGTCGCTGATGTCCACCTTGCGGATGGTAGGCGCATCGTCAGACGCAGCGCTCGACTCCGCTAATGCTGGTATCGCTAGCTGCGCAAACAGCAAAAGCCCGACTGCCACCGGGGTAAACATGTGCTTGGCACCCCGTCTCGCTGCATTCGCGTCACTCCATTTCTGTATGCGTGGTCACCGTCCATAGAACGATGAAGGCGCGCCAATATAGCGCACCCTGAGATACCGTGAACCCATTGTGGGGCAAAGGGCTGCCGGCTCCAACCAACCTGCTAGCGCGAGAAGGTCAGCCCGAGCACGAAGGTCCGCGTCAGGCCGGGCCGCACACCGGCCGGGCGGCGCGCCACGATGTAGGTAGCGCCAAGAGCGTTCTGCACCGCCGCCTGCAGCCGCACCCCCCCGTCCAACCGATACCCCGCGGTCAGATCGACGACGGTGAAGGCGTCCGTCCCGCCGTACGGCGGGATCGGCCCCTGACCCGCTGCGGTGCGCATGACGCTACCCGAGGTCGCCGACGCGAACACATCCCAGCGTGCTCCCTGGAGCCCGAGCGAGACGTTGAGCTGGTGTTCGGGCAAGTAGGGAAGCTCGTCCCCAGCCTCGACATTTCCCCAGGGCTCGTAGTCGCTATCGAAGCCGGTGCGGAACTTCCCGCGCGTCCAGGTATAGGAGAGCGCCAAGGGCACTCGCAGCCTCGAGGCGGTGGCCGCAAAGTCGTAGAAGGCCGATGCCTCGAGACCCCAGACGCGCGCTGCTCCGCCGTTGAACTGGTCGCCGGTCCCCTGGCCGCCGCTCGACAGCGTGTCTGACCCGAGCAGGTTGTCGTAGTCGTTGAAGAAACCGGTCAACCCCGCTTTCGCCCGTGTACCGCGATACCGGTAGCCGAGCTCGTAGTTGATGCTGGTCTCAGGCCGCACGCCGTCGGCGGCCCCGGGCCCCGGGGGCGCGAAACCTCGATGGACGCCGAGGAACACATTGCTGTCGTGTCCGACGCGGTAATCAACACCCGCACCAGGAAGCAACACGTCGATCTGCGAGTCGCGAATCCGCGTCGGCGCTGTGCGGTCCGGGTCGAACTTCGAGTAGTCGGTTCGCGTCATATCGATGGACTCGAAGCGCACACCCGGGGTGATCGCCCAACGCCCCGTCGAAATCCGATCCTGTACGAACACGGCCCAGGCCCTGGCGGCCCCGATGCGGTTCGCCTGACTTCCGGGAGCGCCGACGCTGGTGAGCGTCTTGTGCCCACCGATCATCTGATAGCCATCCTCGCTCTGGAATCGGTCCTCCTGGTCGGCGTGATAGCGCACGCCAACCTCGAGCTGCTGGTGGGTGGAGCCGCTACCGAGGCGCAGGCCCAGGACGCTCTGGATTCCCTGCCCGTAGTACTCGCGGTTATTGTGGCGTTGTTTCAGAGCATCGATGGTGCTGCCGCCGCCGCGTAGGATGGCGAACTCCTCGGCGTAGATCAGCGGGCTCTCGAGCACGCTCGCCAGCCCGGCACCCAGGACGCTCTGCAGCTTGTACCAGTTGCGCTGGAACTCGTTGCGGTAAGCGACCGTGGTCAAGTCGGTAGTCGGGCTGAACATCCCGTAGTGGCGGAGCTGGATCTGCCGGTGCTCGGTCTCGATCCGGTCGTGCTGCGAGCCAGCGTAGCGGCGCACCGGATTCGCCTGAAAGTCGCTGTCGCTCAAGCCGAGGTAGGTCTGGTTGCCGCCCTGCCCAACATAACCGAGCTTGACCTCGATCTCGTGGAACGAGTCGGTGTTACCGACTGTCCGGTACCGCAGCTTCCCCAGATAGTCGCCGAGGTGGAAGCCAGCATCACCGCCGCCATCGATCTGCTTGAAGCCTTCGCTGCGCAGCTGGTAGGTCTCGAGCATCCAACCCCAGTTGCGCGAGCTGCTCCCCACCGACAGGCGGGCCTTGGCGGTCGCGTGGCTGCCACCGCCCAGCTCGGCGCGTACCTTGAACGCATCGGGCACCCTAGTCGAGACCAGGTTCAGGGCTCCGCCGTTCGTCCGCGGCCCGAACTTGATCTGGCTCGAGCCCTTGCGCACCTCGACCGCCTCCATTCTGCCCGCCGTGGGGAAGTAGTAGGCGGAAGGTGCCGCATAGGGTGCGGGAGCGATCAAGGTGCCGTCCTCCATGAGCGTGACGCGGGAGGAACGCTCCGAGCCCGAACCGCGCATGCCTATGTTGGGCCGTAGGCCGAAACCCTCCTCTTCCTGGACGTTGACCCCGGGAACCGACCTCAGCATCCGATGAATGTCCCCGAACGCCGCCTGCGTGCGCAGCAACTCGGCACCCTCGATCCGGCTCGCCGATCCAGGGATGATCTCGATGCTCTCGGCACTGCCCACGACCATGATGCGATCATTGACCCGCGGCTTGCGCTCCTTCTGCTCGAGCGCCGCCCGCTCCACCCGCTCGTCGCCCGTCTGCTGGGCACGCGCGGGCATGGCGGGCAGCAGTGCAAGGAGAAGTGCCAGCGCCGGCATAGCGGCACGCACTCGCGGACCGGGGCAAGGACAAAACCCAATGCTCATGAGAACGCCAACGATTGCGGGGGAAGGTCAGAACTTCTTCTTGAGACAGCGTCTCAGTATCAATTGACGCATTCTATTGGCTGGCACGGGCGCGTCAAGCCGTTGGTGCTCGGGTCGTGACCGTAGAGGGCTGCCCTTCATCCGGCCCGGGACCGAGATCCCGATCGACTACCGCGTCAGCTGACGCAGCTGCTCGATTACATCGGCGGCCGGTGGGCGAAGCCGGTAGTTGGTCTCGACGTAGAGGTAACGAACGACCCCGTCGACGTCGAGGACAACCACCGCCGGATGCGGGATCCGGCTGTCGCTGTAGGCTTCGTTGAGCAATCCCCATGCCTGGATCACTTCGGCGGCGGGATCTAACAAGGAGGGGAACTCGAAGCCCTGCTCGGCGCGATATTCCCGCAGATTGTCGACATCGTCGTTGGCAATGGCCCAGAATTCAGCCCCGGTGGCGCGGATCTCGTCCATGGCGTCATGCAGCTGCACGAGCTGCTCGCGGCAGAACGGTCACCAGGTGCCGCGGAAGAAAAAGGAGCATCACCGGCCGTTCGCCGCGCATTGCGGCCAGGTCATGGAGCTCGCCGTCAGTGGATTCGAGCGTGAACGTCGACGGCGGCAACTGGCCAAGCTCGAGCAGCGTCTGATGCGGCGGTCCAGGCGCCAGTCGATCGGGATTCTGAGCGTCGGCGACAACTGGCCAGACAACAGCCAACAGTAGCGGCAATGCCAGGCGCGCCCATGGCAGCGTTGGTAACGACAGGCGAATTCTCACCGGACCTCCATCAGGTTGGATGTTGCTAGCGCGTACCGACCGACCAGGCGGGGCGTGTGTACAGGCACACGGGAGCATCGTGCACGTTGATGCGTCGAGCCGAGATCGAGATCGCAACACCGAGTTTGACAGCGTTTAGGGGGGCCGCTAGCTTACGATCAGAGCCAGCCAACAACTGCGATCAACCAGTCACCGTGGAGAGTGCAGGGCTATGTCGACTCCGGCACCACCGGTGAGTGCCGGTGGCTTTGGCACGACCGCTCGCCGCGACGCTTGGTGGCGCCCGACGCTGCTCACTTTCCTGGGTCTCGGTGCCTTCGTCGTCTATTCCACCTGGGCGGCGCTGCAGGGCGAGTACTATCACTTCGGCGGCTACCTATCGCCGATGTACTCACCCGAGCTGTTCGGTGATACGCCGCACGCCATTTTCGGTCCCAAGCCGGGATGGTGGCCTGCGTTTCTACCCTGGTCGCCAGCGCTGTTGATCCTCTGGGCGCCAGGCGGCTTCCGGATGACCTGCTATTACTACCGCGGCGCCTACTACAAGGCGTTCTGGGCCGACCCCCCGGCGTGTGCCGTCGGCGAGCCACGCAAGAGCTACCTGGGCGAGAACTCGTTCCCGTTGCTCATCCAGAACCTCCATCGCTACTTCCTCTACCTGGCGCTCGGATTCCTGCTCGTTCTCTCGTACGACGTCTACACGGCGATGTGGTTCGTCAACCCGCAAACAGGCGCTACGGAGTTCGGCATCGGCCTCGGCACACTGGTACTCACCCTGAACGTCGTGCTGCTGGGTGGCTATACGCTGGGATGCCATTCGCTCCGACACCTGATCGGCGGCTTCGTGAACCAGTTCTCGAAGGCGCCGGTACGCTACAACGCCTACCGTTGTGTGACCTGTCTCAATTCCCGTCACATGAACTGGGCGTGGGCGAGCTTGTTCTGGGTAGGGTTCTCGGACGTCTACGTGCGCCTCTGCGCCATGGGCATCTGGACCGACCTGAGACTTCTCTGATGACCGAGTTCGACACCCACGAGCACGACGTCCTGGTAATCGGTGCGGGCGGCGCCGGATTGCGCGCCGCGATCGAGGCGTCGGCTGCCGGCGTCTCCGTCGGACTGGTGTGTAAATCTCTGCTCGGCAAGGCACATACGGTGATGGCCGAGGGCGGCATGGCCGCATCGCTGGCCAACGTCGACTCGCGCGACGACTGGCGTACCCACTTCGCCGACACGATGCGCGGCGGACAGTACGTCAACGACTGTCGCATGGCCGAGATCCACGCCAAGGAGGCCCCCGATCGAGTGCGCGAGCTGGAAGCCTGGGGCGCGGTCTTCGATCGCACGGCTGACGGCCGCATCCTGCAGCGCAATTTTGGCGGTCACAAGTATCCTCGGCTGGCGCACGTCGGCGATCGCACCGGGCTGGAGATGATTCGAACCCTGCAAGATCACGGTGTGCATCAAGGGATCGACGTGCATATGGAGTGCACCATTGTGCGCCTGCTGATGGATGATGGGCGTGTCGCCGGCGCCTTCGGCTACGACCGCGAGCGTGGCCGGTTCCGTGTGTTCAAGGCCAAGGCCATCGTCATCGCCACCGGTGGGTTCGGTCGGGCGTTCAGCGTCACCAGCAACAGCTGGGAATACACCGGCGACGGAGCCGGGCTCGCCTACGATGTCGGCGCCGACCTGCTCGACATGGAATATGTTCAGTTCCACCCCACCGGCATGGTCTGGCCGCCGAGCGTGCGCGGCATTCTGGTGACCGAGGGCGTCCGTGGGGAGGGTGGCATCCTGCGCAACAGCGAGGGCCGCCGGTTCATGTTCGACGACATCCCCGACCCTTACGTGAGCTCAACGGCCGACAACGAGGACGAGGGATGGCGCTATACGCAGGGCGACAAGAATGCCCGTCGTCCGCCGGAGCTGCTGACCCGCGACCACGTGGCTCGTTGCATTGTGCGCGAGGTCGCGGAGGGGCGCGGCAGCCCGCACGGTGGTGTGTTTCTCGATATTGCGTGGATCAAGGAGCGTTTGCCCAACGCCGAGGCGCACATCCGCCGCAAGCTCCCGAGCATGTACCACCAATTCAAGCAGTTGGCCGGAATAGACATCACCAAGGAGGCGATGGAGGTAGGGCCGACGACGCACTACGCGATGGGTGGAGTCCGCGTCGACTCAGATTCGCAGATGTCGACGGTGCCCGGGCTGTTTGCCGCCGGCGAGGCAGCCGCCGGCCTGCACGGCGCCAATCGACTGGGCGGCAACTCGCTCTCCGACCTGCTGGTGTTCGGCAAGCGCGCCGGCGAAAATGCCGCGAGCTTCGCGCGCCAGGAGAGTTCCGCCGCTATCGACGATGCGCAGGTTGTCGCTGCGGCGGAGTATGCGCTGGCGCCATTCGAGCGCTCGCCGGCTGAAAACCCGTACGCAGTGCAGCACGACCTGGAAGAGATGATGCAGGCCCTCGTCGGCATCGTTCGGGAAGAGGGCCAGCTGGCCGAGGCAGCCGAGCAACTCGTTGGCCTTCGGGAACGCGCCAGCCGCGTCGGGGTATCGGGCAACCGAGAGTACAACCCGGGATGGCACACTGCGCTCGACCTGCCGAACCTGCTGACCGTATCGGAGGCTCTGGCTCGCACCGCTCGGGAGCGACGCGAGAGTCGAGGAGCTCAGTTCCGTAGTGACTGCCCCGGCAAAGACGAGGAGTGGGGCAAGATACGCCTCGTGGTCCGACGCGGTGACGACGGCTCGATGCAAGTAGTACGCAAACCGGTGCCGACGATACCCGAAGAGTTACAGGCGATCATCGAGGAGAACGCCTGATGTCCACGGTGACCTTCAGTATCTGGCGCGGCAACAAGAACGGCGGAGGCTTCGAGGACTACACCACCGAGGTAGTCGACGGCATGGTTGTCCTCGATGCCGTGCACCAGATCCAGGCCGAGTCGGCGGGCGACCTGGCGGTGCGATGGAACTGCAAGGCGGGCAAGTGCGGCTCATGTTCGGCCGAGGTCAACGGCATGCCCCGACTCATGTGCATGTGCAGGATGAGCGATGTGAACACCGACGAGCCGGTGCGGCTCGCGCCTATGCACAGCTTCCCGATCCTCAAGGACCTGGTCACCGACGTGTCGTGGAACTTCGAGGTCAAGAAACGCATCAAGAAGTTCAGCCCTCGGCCGCCGGACGACGACGACGGCACCTGGCGCATGACACAGGACGACGTCGATCGCGTACAGGAGTTCCGTAAGTGCATCGAGTGCTTCCTGTGCCAGGACGTCTGCCACGTTCTGCGCGAGCACGACAAGCACGATGAGTTCATCGGTCCACGCTTCCTGGTGTACGCCGGGGCGCTGGAGATGCACCCGCTCGATACCGAGGACCGGCGCGCTGAGCTCAAGGATGAGTTCGGTATCGGCTACTGCAACATCACCAAGTGCTGCACCGCCGTCTGTCCGGAAGAGATCGAGATCACCGACAACGCCATCATCCCGCTGAAGGAGCGCGTCGTCGACGAGTTCTACGACCCCGTACGGCGACTCTTTCGTGTGCTGCGCGGCAAGACCGCACGCGCCTAGGCTGCTGCGGCGTCCACCTGGCGTGTGGTGCTCGGGCGATACAATGCCGGCCCGAGCTTGAGCAAGCCACCAGGAGGTGTGCGGTGAGTCGTTTCGTCGGATGCTTAGCATTGCTGGCGACGTTTGGATGTGCCCCGTCCGTGCCGCAGCCCGTCCCCGGCTACAAGGCCTTTGTCGGCGCCACGCTGATCGACGGAACCGGCGCCGAACCGGTCACCAACGCAGTGGTGGTGGCGCGTGACGGCCGCATCGAGGCGGTCGGATCCGTGGCCGCGGTGGAGATCCCGGCGCTCGCCGAGGTCATTGACCTGGCTGGGCGCACGATGATCCCGGGCCTGATCAACGCCCACGGCCACGTCGGAGACACCTTGGGCCTCGAGAGCGGTCACTACTCCGAGGCCAACGTCCGCGCGCATCTGGCCTTGTACGCTAGCTATGGCGTCACCACCGTGGTCAGCCTGGGGGGCGACGGTGCCGAGGGGGCGCGCGTGCGCGACGCCGAGGATGGCGACCTTCGCCACGCGCGGCTCCGAATTGCCGGCGCGGTGGTCACTGCGAGCTCGCCCGACGAGGCCCGGTCTCAAGTACGAGCCAACGCCGAGCTCGGAGCAGATTTCATCAAGATCCGCGTCGATGACAACCTCGGCGCCAGCACCAAGATGTCGCCTGAGATCTACGCCGCGGTCATCGAAGCAGCGCATGCCAACAACCTCCCGCTCGCCGCGCACCTGTTCTACCTCGACGATGCCAAGGGGCTACTGAGAGCCGGGGCCGACTTCATCGCCCACAGTGTGCGGGACGCTGCAGTCGACGCCGAGCTCATCGAGCTGCTGCGTGAAACGGGCGTGTGCTACAGCCCGACGCTAACGCGTGAGGTGTCCACCTTCGTCTACGAGAGCGAGCCGGATTTCTTCACGGATCCGTTCTTCCTGGCGCAGGCAGACAGCAGCGTGCTGGATGCGCTGCGAACTCCCGAACAGCAGCAGCGCTATCGAGACAGTCCGACGGCACCACGCTACAAGGAAGCGCTGCGCATGGCGCAGGCCAACCTCAAGGCGCTCGCCGACGCCGGCGTCGCGATCGCCTTCGGCACCGACAGCGGGCCTCCGGCGCGCTTCCAAGGCTACTTCGAGCACATGGAGACCGAGCTGATGGCGGCAGCCGGCCTGTCGCCGCAGCAGATTCTTCGATCGGCCACCGGCGTCGCTGCAGCGTGCGTGGGCCTCGACGAAGTCGGCACGATCGAGCCGGGCAAATGGGCCGACCTGGTGGTGCTGACCGCCGATCCGCTCAGAGATATCGCCAACTTGCGAACCATCGACTCCGTCTGGATCGCCGCAAACCGTGTGGCTTCGTAGGCCGGTTCCGTTGCAACACTCCGATCACCAGCCGCATCGACGCCGAGATGTGTAATCCAGACGAAGCTCGCACTGTCGTCCGACTTGGAGAGAAACGAGCCTTGAGAAGCCACCGCACAGGACCGTGGTTCGGTGCCATACCGTTTTTCGGTGCTATGACGATCAGGACCACCGCCGCCTTGCTGTCGGTCCTCGTCATGCCCCTCCCCGCAGTCTCGCAGCAACATGACGGCTCGGCGCGAATGGCGGGCGAAGCACTGCGCGCAACGCGACTCGCCGCCAGGCGCACGCCGACTCGCCTGACCCGCTTCGGATAGTCTCTGGTTCGATTTTCGGACCACTACCAGAATTTGCAGGTGCTGCCCTCGTCACCCGTCGCGGAAACACCGTGAGATCAGGAGCTGGCAGCCGCAACGGAGAATCGCAATGAACGGCTTTGCGCGCATCCCGACCCCGGTCAACGAACCTGGCCTCTCCTATTGTCCCGGCTCTGACGAACGCGCCCGCATCAAAGCACGCCTGCAGCAGATGCTCGGTGAGCGCATCGAGATTCCGGCCATCATCGGCGGCAAGGATGTGACCACAGGCGATACCCTCGACGTAGTGTGCCCACACGATCACGGACACGTGCTGGCGGTCTGTCACCAGGTCAACGAAGCCATCGTCGGACAGGCCATCGAAGCCGCCACCGAAGCTTGGCGCGAGTGGTCCGAGATGAGCTGGGAATCGCGCGCCGCAGTGTTCCTCAAGGCGGCCGATCTGCTCGCCGGTCCCTGGCGCGACACCATGAACGTCGCAACGATGCTCGGCCAGTCCAAGACCGTTCACCAGGCGGACATCGAGGCTGCTGCCGAGCTCTGTGACTTCTGGCGTTTCAACGCCCACTATCTGGAGCAGATCTATGCCGGACAGCCTGAGTCCGATCGCGGCATGTGGAACTATGTCGAATATCGCCCGCTCGAGGGCTTCGTGTTCGCGGTCTCGCCGTTCAATTTCACCGCTATCGGCGGAAATCTCCCGAGTGGTCCAGCGCTCATGGGCAACGCGGTGCTGTGGAAGCCAGCGTCGAGCTCAGCGCTTTCCAACTACTACGTCATGCGCCTCCTGCAGGAGGCTGGCTTACCGGACGGTGTGATCAACTTCGTCCCCGGGCGTGGAGCACGGGTCGGCGACCCGGTATTCGCGAGCGACCAGCTGGCCGGGCTGCACTTCACCGGGTCGACTGCCACCTTCCAGCGCATGTGGCGGACGATGGCGGACAACCTCGGAACCTACGGTCGCTACCCGCGTATCGTCGGAGAGACGGGCGGCAAGGACTTCGTATTCGCGCACCCCTCCGCGGACGTCGACGCGCTGGTCGTCGCCCTGGTGCGCGGCGCGTTCGAGTATCAGGGCCAGAAGTGCTCGGCAGCGTCTCGAGCCTACATTCCGGCTTCGTTGTGGAGCGAGGTGAAGGAGCAATTGCTGGACACCGTGGGCCAGCTGCGGATGGGCCCGCCAACTGATTTCCGTAACTTCCTTTGCGCGGTGATCGATCGCCCGGCGTTCGACAGCATCACCAACTTCCTCGACGAAGCCAACTCCAGCCCCGAGCACGACGTTCTGGCGGGCGGCGGCTACGACGACTCGAAAGGCTATTTCGTCGAGCCGACGGTGGTCCAAACGACAGATCCCGGCTCGCGACTCATTTGCGAGGAGATCTTCGGACCGGTCCTCACCGTATACGTCTATGACGACAAAGACCTGGACGAGGCCCTACGGCTGTGCGACACCGGTAGCCCCTATGCGCTGACCGGTGCGATCTTCGCGCGCGACCGACGTGACATCGTGCGGCTGAGCAAGCGACTGCGGCATTCCGCCGGCAACTTCTATATCAACGACAAGCCTACCGGGGCCGTAGTCGGCCAGCAGCCGTTTGGCGGCGCCCGCGCCTCTGGCACCAACGACAAGGCTGGATCGCCGGGCAACCTCATGCGCTGGGTATCTCAACGCACGGTGAAGGAAACCTTCGCGCCGGCGACCTCGCACGAGTACCCGTTCATGGGGGACGAATAAGCCAGCGCGCACCCGGCGACTAGTGTCCTGAGTCAGGACACTAGTCGCCGGGCAACCGCTTGCGATACGCTTATAAGCTAGTTCTGCCCATTGCTTGATAGTCAAGCGTATCGAAATGATCAATAAAGACGGACTCACGCACTCGGAAGCCTCGGCCAGGTGTCGACGCTCTCTGCGCGTTCATTGGTTGACCGTCGCGCTATCGACGATGCTATTGATCAGTAGCGCGCTGGCAACACAAGGTGAGCTGGCACCGCGTGACAATCGCGACCTGGCGGAGCGCCTGGAGCGCAAGGCGCGTCGCGTCGCACGAGAGCTCAAGAAGCATCATCTGCCGCACGGAACCATTTTTGACCCGGTCTATGCCGGGCCCGACTCCGACGAGGTGGTGCGCTACACGCACGCCGGTGACTCGGCGATCTGGACCGGCCACTACCTCGCAGCAGCAGCCTTCGAGTACGCCGTTACTGGTTCCCGCAAGGCAAAGAGCAAGGTGCGCAAGGCGGTGGCAGCGATTCGGGTGCTGCTCGAGGTGACGGGCAACGAGACTCTGGCACGTGGCGCCGTGCCGGCGAGCTCGCCCTGGATCGAGGCGATCAGCGTCGGCGAAGCTCATCAGCGTGTCTTCGAGGGTACCCACAACGGTGTCGACTATCTGTGGGCGGGCACGACCTCACGCGATCAGTACTCCGGTGTGATGTTCGGCCTCGGCTTCGCCTGGGAGTTGGTCCCAGTGGATGGCATCCGAGCCGAGATCCACGAGATCGTTACCCGGCTGGTCGACTACCTACGCAACGGCGCCTGGACGGTGCAAAATCCGGACGGCAGCATCAGCACGACGTTCTTGGCGCGCCCCGAACAGATGCTAGCGTTCCTGCAGATAGCGCGCCGAATCCATCCCGAGCGCTTCGACCAACCCTACGGTGAGGTTCGCAACGCCTTCGGCCATCTGGTCGATCTACCGATCTCTGCCGAGGCTACCGATCTGCACAACTCGTACTTCAAGTTCAACCTGGACGCCATCAACCTCGTGCACCTGGTTCGGCTAGAGGAACCTGGGGAATACTTCGACGAATACCGTCACGCCTACGACATCCTGCGCAACACGATCGGGTCGCACGAGAACGCCCACTTCAACATGATCGACTACGTGATCGCCGGCCCGGACGCGGCTCGTGACCGCGAAACCAAGCGACTCTTGAAGCAGTGGCTGCTGCGGCCGCGACGCAACACCACCGTCGACCTGACGGGAACTTACCCGGCCTGCGGCGACAACCTGGCGTGCAACGTCATCCCGGTGGCCGAACGGGTGCCCACAGACTTCCTTTGGCAGCGAGACCCGTTCGTACTGTCGGGCGGTGGCGGCGGCGATGTGGGTGCGGCCGGAATAGACCTGCTCCTTCCGTACTGGATGTCACGCTACTACGGCGTGCTGTAAGGCAGAGCACCGCCTCTGCGGATCCGGAGGACGCTCTCCGACAGACCCGGAACTCTAGAGCAGGCCGCGGTGAAAGTGTGGTGGGCCTGGCGAGAGGGTTACACCACACTTTCACCACGGCCTGCTAGGGGTCCTCTGCGGCGAGCGGGTTGCCCAGCAACAATGGGTTGCCCAGGAGGAACGCCTCGGTGTCGATCGGTGCACCGGATTGCTCAATAAGCCTCCGCTGGAGCCGAGCGCGTTGTTCAGCGGGCATGTCGTCGGCATCCTCATCCGGGAAGAACGCCTCGCCGATGCGGGACTCTATCGACACCAGCAGTTGCTGCATGACGATGCCCGTATAGCGCAGGGCCAAGCGTCCGGTGAGGTTGCGGAACGTCCAATAGCTGCGCGCGAAACGCAGGAACGCTGGCCCGGCCCCCGGATACGCGCGCTCGAGCGATCCGCCGAGCTCGGTCTCGAAACGCTGCATCGGAATGAACGCATGACCCTCGGCGGCACTGTGAAAGAACCCCTGAAACGCCGAGTCGAGCACCACAGCCATCCGATGCTGTAGGCCTTCCTCACCTTCCAACTCGCTAGCCCTTCGCAGCAGCAGGCCGTCGTCGCCTTCCTCTGCGCGCACCCCGACACGGGCCAGCAGACCGGTGATCGCCGCCTCGCCCTGGTGAAGCTCGCCGATATCGATCGTCAGTGCAGACATTTGTCTAGTATATTAGCTCACTCTGGAGGTTAAGTATGGCCCGAAAGCTCTCCGAGAGCGTCGCCTCGGCGACGGGTCCGCGCGGGCGCGGCGTAGCATACAATCCGCCGAGCCGCTTCGAGCGCCGGCGGATCGAACCGCTCGAGAAGCCTGTCGACCGCGTGCCCACGCAGTACATGCGCGACAGTACCCGTAGCATCATCGCTCGCAACAACAGCCCTGACGTGCCTTTCGACGCATCGTTGAACCCCTATCGCGGCTGCGAGCACGGATGCGTGTACTGCTACGCGCGCCCGACCCACGAATATCTCGGATTCTCGGCCGGGCTGGACTTCGAAACCCGCATCCTGGTGAAGACTTCGGCACCCGACTTGTTGCGCAAGGAGCTCGCGTCGCCAAGCTGGCAGCCGCAGCTGCTGAGCCTTAGCGGCGTCACCGATCCCTACCAGCCGATAGAGCGCCGACTCGAGGTCGCTCGGCGCTGCCTTCAGGTGCTGGCCGACTTCCGCAACCCCGTCGCGATCGTTACCAAGAACAAGCTCGTTGCTCGTGATCTGGACATCCTTAGCGAGCTCGCTCGCGACCGCGCCGCCATGGTGTTTGTGGGGAATCACCTCGAGCTCGTCACCATCGGTAACTATCAACCCACCCCCGACCCCCTGACCCCCAGTCAGTCGGTTTGGCGTCCGCAGTTCGCCTCAGCGGTCCCCCGACGAACGCAACGCAGGCGCACCCCCGTGGCCTGGAGAGCCAGCTGGCGACGCACTCTCCTTGGTCGGATGCCCGAGCTGACGATGGCCTTCGCCAAGGACCTCGATCTCGCCGCTTTCGACGAGCTTCACGAACGGCGGATGCTCCAACGCGGCTGCCGCTACCTGACCCGATCCGTTCGGGCCGAGATGCAGCACCTTCTTGTTGGGCAGCGGCACCCGAAGCGGCCGCATCGTGGCGTTCTTGATGTCCTTCATGGCGTTGTCTTTTCCAGCCCGTGCGCTCGAGGGTCGGCGCCCAAGCAGCTTGCTACGGCCAGAATTGCTGGCACAGATACGAGATCGTCGGCCTAGCTCGTTGACTCTCAAGTCGGGACGGGGAGATTTGAACTCCCGACCCCCTGACCCCCAGTGAGCGTAGCGTTAGTCATGAACTGTCTCATTCTAGACCGGTGTGTACTCCTATGCCCCACTCGGACCGATGGTTAGCTTTCCTCGTTTGTCGTCATCTGGCATGCGGTGTTGGCCGGTGTTTGTTTCTGTCCCGCTAACCGTGACGCTAACCGCAGCACGCGGCCTAATCGGGTTCACCTGCCTGAAGGCGCTCGTACTCGACGCGTTGCCTCGGTGCGGGGAGGCGCTAGAGCCTCATTGCCGATTGGGACTCCTACTACCCCCCCCCCGGGGTAACTGTCTGGCTAAGATCGCCGAACATAGCGATCTAGTCTGTCCAAACAGCCCTCTACTGCGGCAGATCGTGACCGGCGTCAGCAGAGAGATACTGGCGATCTTGTCGGGCGAACCGTGGGATCAGGAGTGACGTGTGTGTGCGGCACTAGCGCCCGATTTCCAGTGATACCGATTTGATACCGATTTACCCTCTACAGGGGGTGTCTCGGTGGGGTAGACGGCCCGAAATAGGCCAGTTTTGTTGGGACCGGTGTTCATCTCGATAACCACCTTGGACGACGAGCTCTGCGGTGCGATGGAGCCACGCACCTCGCGCCCAGCGCGGCGCCTCGAGGCGCTGCAACGGATCGCCAGCGCCGGCGTTCCGTGTGGCGTCATGGTCGCACCAGTCGTTCCCGGCCTCACCGACCACGAGATGCCGGCAATTCTTCAGGCCGCCGCCACGGCCGGGGCCACACGCGCCGCATACACCACGCTGCGCCTGCCGGGGGCGGTCGCCGATATCTTCGAAACCTGGCTGCAATCGCGGTCCCCTGCCCGGCGCGGCAAGGTCATGGCCCGCATGCGCTCGCTACGCGGCGGTCACAGGAACGATTCGCGCTTCGGTGTACGAATGCAGGGCGAGGGTGCCTTCGCCAAGCAGATCTCCGCGATATTCTCCACGGCTTGCAGACGCGTCAGGTTGAACCGGACACGGCAGTCCCTCTCGACGACATCATTTCGACGCGCCGGCCAGCAGCGGCTACCCCTATAGCCATTGCACTCGGAATGCTCGGCACCGTGCAAACCGGTCGGGCCACGATGCACAATGGACGTATTCAGCTTGCAGGTCCGTAGACAGCAGTCGGCCAACCAACCTATCTCCATTCGGTGACCATGACGGCAACCCATCGCCTGTTGCGATTCTCCCTTCAGCCAATTCGGCTCGCCGCACCACTCGCCCTGCTTCTACTAGCAGATCCGGCTCTTGCTCAGGATGCCGAGCGCGGCTTCGAGCTCTTTCAATCCGTCGAATGCGCTGCGTGCCACGGCAACACTGCGCAAGGAATGATGGCCCCGGCTCTGGCGGGCACACGTCTGTCGCTGGCGGAGGTGCGGCGTCAGGTTCGGTCGCCGCGCTCGCGCCGCATGCCGGACTTTGACGTCGAAGAGCTCTCCGAGGACGATCTGGCCGACATCTTCGCCTACATGGAAAGTCTCGAGGCGCCGACACTCGCGGACAAGGGCACATGGTGGAGTATCGACCTGTTGAACCTGCCGACCCCCGCACTCCCGGAAAGGAACACCATAGAGCTGCACTTCACGCATCGCTTCTCGGAGTCGCTGACCGATGCTGGCCGCGAGGGACTCTACGGACTCGACAGCTTCGCCTTCCCTGGCTTCTGGTTCTCCTATGGCCTCAGCGACCGCATCGCACCCTACGTGGGAAGGACCGCCAACCTGGCCACCTGGGAGTTTGGCGTCAAGATCAAGCTGCTCGACGAACGCCAGACCGCGTTGCCGATATCGGTTGCCGCCAACATCGGCGGCACGTTCCTCGACGCCAACGGCATTCCCAACAACAATCGCTTCACCATCGAGCTGCCCATAGGAGTGCGTGCTGGCAACCGATTGGCATTCCAGTTCGTCCCTATCTACACTACCAACCCCGATGAACAGGACTTCCCGGACAGCGATAGCCATGCGCTCGCCTTGGGGTTCGGCGGCAGCCTGCGACTTTCGACGACCTATAGCCTGGACGTCGAGTACATTGCCAACGTTGGAGGCTTCGAGCGGTTCGACGCCCTCGACCAGTGGCAGGCCGGAGTGACCATCCATGTCCGCCGCCACCTGTTCCAGCTGTTGGTGTCGAACAGCACCCTGACAACGCCCGATTTCATGGCTGCGGGCTCGTTCAAGACCGGAATCAAGAATAACGTTCGCTTCGGCTTCAACCTCGTGAGGACGTTCTCGTTCTAGCTTCGCTGATGACCTCTACACCGGCGCAACCCGGAAGGCTTGTCCCAATGACAACTTGGAACCCACGAACAAAGTCAGCGGCCGCCATCGCCCTGGCCATCACGCTCACGCTGCCGATCGCCGTCTCAGGATCGCAACAGAACGACGAGTTCTTCGACAGAAGCTTCGACGGCGGCTGGGTCGGGAGCATCAAGGTCGGCAACGAGCGCGTGCTGCTGCAGCTCAACCTCAACCTGGGCGCCAGCGATTGTTGTAATCACGGCGTCGGGTTCGTTGTCCTGCAGGACAACCTCGGCGGCGCACCGAGCGGTGTCGACGTTCTGGAAGCCGACTTCACCACGGTGAGCGAAAAGAGAATTCAGTTCCGCGTCGACGACAATGCGCCGCTGGGACGCCGACGCGGCACAACGACGTTCAAGCTCAACGCCAAGTCGGGGAAGCTTAAAGGTAAAGCCTCCGGCGAGATCAAAGGTTCGGCCGAGCTCGTTCCCATGAGCGCCGACCTGCCACTGCAGAAGCTCTGGGCAGGCTCCGTGAAACTGGGCGGCAAGACTGTCTTCCTGCTGCTACAGCTCACCGACAACGCCGATGGCACGGTCGGCGGATACGCGGTGGTCGATGGCGAGACAGGCGACGTCGTTGCGACCGCCGATCGTCTCGGTGGTCGTCGCGCAGGTGTCAGCGGCACGATCAAGCTGGACTCTGGTGACCTCGGAATCGATCTGTCGCTACAGAAGGGCAACAAACAGCTGGGCGGCAAGATCACCGACGACAGCAAGAGCGCCAAGGCTAAGTTCAAGCCGGCTGGCAGCAAGGGCAAGCCAATGAAAGTTACGGCCGTGCAGCGCACCGCCCTTCGCGACGTCAGCGTGGGCCAAGCCAACACCGTCACGGTGCGTGGCAAGAACTTCGTTGCGGGAGTCAACGTACACGTCGACAACGAGGAGTTCCTGGTCTACAGCGTCGAGTTCAAGTCGGCCAAGCTCCTCGAGGTCGTCATCACCCCAGGCGCCAGCGTCGCCGACGGGACTTCGGCGGCGGTACTCGTGATAAACGCCGATGGTCAGACAGGCGAACATGCCAACGCACTCACGGCAATCAGCGACGACGGAGGGGGTGAAGACGGCGTGAGCTTCGCTGCAGAGATCCAGCCGATCTTCGACCTAACGTGCGCTCTCGCCGGCTGCCACTCCACCGGCAGCGCCAGCGGCGGCCTGGTACTCGCTGCCGGGTCAGCGTTCGATAACCTCGTTGGTGTGCCAAGTAGCCAGCAGCCGGCGGTGAGCCACGTGGCGAGCGGTGATCCTGACAACAGCTACCTGGTCCGCAAGATCGAGGGCGCCGCCGGAATCAGTGGCGGCCGCATGCCGCTGAACCGCACACCGTTGACGGCAGCGCAGATCGCCAGCATCCGTACCTGGATCGCCGAGGGTGCCCAAAACAACCGGCGACCCCAGTAGTCGAGGCCTGGGGCCTGCGAGACAGGCGGCTATGGCCTGCCTACTGCTACTGCTAGCGAGCGCAGGTCTGGTGCCTGCCTCCATCGACACAGACCGTCTCGCCGGTAATCCAGTCGGAGGCGTCCGAGGCCAGAAACAACACCGCCTCCGCGATGTCACGCGGGCTACCGGGACGTCCGAGCGGATGCGTTGTCTTGGAATGCTCCAGGAAAGCTTCGTACGCTTCGGGCTCCATGCCACCGCGCCGATGCAACTGGGTAACGGTAACGCCAGGGTTCACCGCGTTGACGCGCACGCCGTCGGCAGCAAGCTCGAGCGCAGCGCACCGCGTTAGCTGATCGACAGCCGCCTTGCTGACGTTGTAGGCCAATACGCCCGGGAAGGCACGCTGGCCGTTTACCGACGAGATGTTGACGATACGTCCACGCGACGCACGCAGATGTGCGACTGCGGCGCGCATGAGTCGAAAGATCGCATCGACGTTTGTCGCCATCATCGCCGACCAATCCTCGTCCGACGTAGTCTCGATGGTTCCGGACTTGATGATGCCGGCAGCGTTGACCACCACGTCGAGTCGACCGTAGGCGTCGATCGTCGCGGCGACGACTTCCTCGGCGGCAACCTTGGAGGTGAGATCGTGGATCGCCAGTGTCGTTGTTGGTGTGCCGATGCTGCTAGCAACCTCCCGCAGGGCGTCCCCATCTCGGCCAACCAGGACGATCCGCGCCCCCTCCGCAGCGAACAGCTCGGCGGTCGACCGCCCGATACCACTCGATGCGCCGGTCACTATCGCTACCTGGTCTCGCAATCGTGCCATGCCGGTCACCTCGCGGGATCGAGGGCGGCGCGCTTCAAGATGCGCTTCTCGCCGCGTGAAAGTGCGTAGTCGAAACCGATCAACGCTCCGTCCCAGGCGCCATACTGAGGGTTCGGGAGCACGATCCAGCGGCTGCCCCAGTAGTCGGCGTGTTGTCCGACGATCTCCTTACGCTGCTGTGCCGCAACGTCATCACCCGAGACAAAGTCGCCCAGCGCATCACCCATCAGCAGCAGGATGCGATAGTCGCCGGCCACCACCTGACGACGCGTCCCCTTGTCCGACCCCCATCCGCTGCGCTCGTCGCGGGTGAAGATGGTGTCGACGTCGGGGTCGAGGGGAAACCCGTGCTGCATGAGGTTGCTACGCGTTGCATCCTCCAACGGCTGGCGCCGGTTGGTCACGTAGAACACCCGCACTCCGCGCTCAGCCGCGGTACGTGTGAACTGCAGGGCGCCGGGAACCACAGCGGCTTTTTCCTCGCGCACCCACTCCTGCCAACCCAGCACACCGAAATCACGATCCTCCAGCACCTGGCGGGCCTGGTTGGGGGAGTTGTCGAGTACGGTCTCGTCAACGTCAAGGATCACTGCCGGCGGCAAGCTTTGGTAGCCTCCGGTGGCGGCCTGTTCGAGCGAAGCCGTCCAGGATGTGTCCGCCAGACCGCGCTCAAGCATCACCGCCGCAATGGAGTAGGCCTGGCGAGTCGTCGCTTCATACTCGCCCGCAGTCTGCACCCAGGCTACCGCGTTGAGGTTTCCCTCGGTGTAGCCGAACGCCAAACCTGCCTCGGCTGCCGGATCTGGGGCACGCAATACGACGAAGCTCAGGGATGTGCCGATCATGATCAGGAGCACCACGATCAGCGCCGGAAGGATGCGATCCATGTCAGTCTCCTACCTTTTCTTGGCTGGCGCTCGTCGCCTGCGCGTGGTCTTCGTCGGCGACCCAGTGTCCAACCAGCGACCAGTTGGTTCACTCGTTTGCTCCACAGGTGCAACAATTGGAGCCGCTCGACTGCGGCTCGGCCTCGGCGCCGGCCGCCGTGTCCCAGCATAAAGGAACCTCATGCGGATCGTGATCACCGGCGACGGTGAGATCGCCTATCAGCTGGCGCTGGCGCTGCACCAGCAGCACGACGTGGTGATTATCGAGAACGACCCGCTCGAAGTGGATCGCTTCGGCTCGCTTGACGTCCAGCTCTTGCGCGGTGACGCCACCCACCCGGAAGTCCTGCGCGAGGCCGGCGTGGCCTCGGGCGACAGCTTTATCTCCTGCCGGGCTTCCGATGAGCTCAACATCGTCGCCTGCCTGACAGCCAAGCGGGTCGGTTGCGCTCATACCACCTGCTTCGTGTCCAAGGAGGACTACGTACGATCGTTCGCCGGGATCCCGGAGGGGGACGATGCGCTGGCCATCGATCGGATCATCTGGCCGCAGTACATGCTCGCGGAGGAGATCACCCGCATCGTACTGGTGCCGCGGGCGATCGACGTAGAGATCTTCGCCGGCGGCCGCATATGGCTAATGGAGTTCAAGCTGCTCGAGGACTCGCCCTTGATCGGGTCGCTGCTGCAACTCAACCTGCCCCTGGGCGTGCTTGCTGTCGCAGTACGCAGGGGTGACGAGCTATCCATTCCCTCGGGCAAGACGTCGCTCGAGGCCGGTGACCGCGTGGCGTTCATGGGCAACCGCGGAGGTTTGCGAGAGTTGCAGGAGCGCTTCTTGCGCGGGCCCTCAGGCAACGTCGGAACGGGCGATCGCGACCTCGTCATCGTCGGAGGCGGCACCGTCGGGCTGACGCTGGCAAAGCGCCTGGAGAGGGAGCGGGACATCCGTCTCAAGATCATCGAACGCGATCGAGAGCGCTGCGACTACCTCGCCGACGAGCTGCCCAGGGCGCTGGTGCTACACGGCGATGGCACCGACCTGGCGCTGCTGGAGTCGGAACAGGTCGACTGCGCAAGCGTGCTGGTATCGGTCACCAGCAACGATCAAAGCAATTTGCTGTGCTCGCTGCTGGCCAGCCAGATGCAAGTGCCCAAGATCATCACCCGGGTCAATCGCAAGCGGAACATCCGGCTGTTCGAGCGCGTCGGCATCGACGTACCGCTCAACCCGATGGTGACGGCAATCAACGTCGTGCTGAACTCGCTTCAAGAGACCGGCGTACAGCTGCTCGCCAGCGTCGAGGGTGGTCAAGCAGCAGTGATCGAGATCAACGTGTCGGATCACTTCGAACCTACGCGAGTGCGTCAGCTACCTCGTGTTGAAGGCTCGATCATCGTGGCGGTAACTCGCGCAGAGCGTACAACGGTGCCGCACGGCGACGACATGATCGAGCCGGGCGATCGTCTGCTGATTTTCGCCACCGAGCCGGCGCGCGAAAAGATCCACAAGCTTTTCTGATCGATGCGACTCCGACTCGTCGCTCACGTCGACGGCCTGTTGCTCCGTGCCTTCGGCGTATTCCTGCTGGTGCCGATGCTGGTCGATTGGGGCTACGGCAACTGGGGCTCCTCGGTGGGGTTCCTGATCGCCGCGCTCAGCGCCGCGCTGTTCGGCGAGCTGGCCAAGCGGATGTCCCCCAGGGGCGAGGACCTGCGCCGGGTCGAAGGAGTCATGGTGGTGGCGTCGGCGTGGTTGGTGGTGAGTTTCTTCAGCGCCATCCCTTATCTGTGGAACGGCCTCAGCGTGATCGACTCGTTGTTTGAATCGATGTCCGGGCTGACCACTACGGGTGCCACTATCTTCACCGACTTCTCGCTCTACGGTGAAGGCCTGTACTTGTGGCGCAGCATGACCCAGTGGTTCGGCGGGATGGGCGTCATCGCGCTGTTCATCGCAGTGCTTCCGCGATTGGCGATCGCCGGGCGGCAGATGTTCTTTGCGGAGGCGCCAGGCCCACAGGAGGACCGGCTGACACCTCGCATCCGCCATACGGCGATCGCGCTGTGGTCGCTCTACGTCGGCCTGACCGTCGTGCAGATAGCCGCCTTGGTCGCGGTCGGAATGCCGGTCTTCGACGCGGTCTGCAACTCGCTGACTACCGTCGCTGCCGGCGGCTTCTCGCCCAATCCGCAGAGCATCGGTGGCTATGCCAACCCGGCGGCCGAGTGGATCTTCGTGCTCTTCATCTTTCTTGCCGGCGCCAACTACTCATTGCAGTATCGCGCGATTCGGGGTCGTCCCCTCGATCTGTTGCGTGACGAGGAGTTTCGCGCCTACGCCTTGCTGGTAGTTGTCGCAACGCTGCTGCTTACGTACGTGCTCCTGCCGTTCAACCGCGACCCAACCCCGGAGTACCTGACCGCTAGCACCAGCCTCGGAGTTCTGACCGAGGCACCGCCGCTTACCGTCGTGCGACAGGCGGCCTTCCAGGTGCTGACGATCGTGACAACGGCGGGGTTTGCCACCGACGACTTCAACTTGTGGAACGACCAGGCACGCGTAGTGCTGTTGATCCTCATGTTCGTCGGAGGCTCGGCTGGATCCGCCGCCGGCGGCCCCAAGGTTGTCCGCGTGTTGTTGATCTGCAAATACGCCGCAGCCGAGTTGGTTCGCGTATTGCACCCAAGAGCGGTGAATCCGGTGCGATTCAACCGCCGCGTCGTGCCCCCGAAGGTGCTCCGTGCGATCGTCACTGTTCTGCTGCTCTACATTCTGGTGTTCATCATCAGCGTGCTGCTGGTAACAGTGTTCGGCGCCGACCTTCTCACCGCAATCACCGCTTCGATTGCCACGCTCGGTAACATCGGCCCGGGGTTCTCGGCGGTCGGGCCCATGGGCACCTACGCTGCCTTCCCGACGGCCACCAAGGTGGTTCTGTTCCTGAACATGTGGATCGGACGTCTCGAGGTCATCACGGTGCTGGTGCTACTGCAGCCGGCGGTGTGGCGGCGCCTGCGCCCGGTGAGTTAATGCCCCGGGCGACCTAGTGCCCCTGGGCGTGTTAGTGCCCCGCGGGCGGGCTCTACTGGAGGCGACCGGCGCGGAGGAGCGCAGAGTGGATCAAGCGCTCGACAAGCGCCGCGAAAGAGATGCCGGCCGCCGCGGCTCCCTGCGGCAGGAGACTAGTTTCCGTCATCCCGGGAATAGTGTTGAGCTCGAGCATCATCGGGCCGGCCGTCGATAGGATGAAGTCGCTGCGCGACATTCCCTCGCAACCCAGCGCCTCGTGCGCCATCACCGCAAGTTCCTGCACGCGCGCCGCCGTCTGGTCTTCGACCTCCGCCGGCGTGATCTCACGGCAGCCGCCGGTGGTGTACTTGGCTCGGAAATCGAAGAACTGACCGTCCGGCGGTCGGATCTCTGTGAGCGGCAGCGGCTGGGCCGGCTCTCGCCCGCCGCCTAGAACACCGCAGGTCACTTCTACACCTTCGAGGTAGCTCTCGACCAAGAGCGGCTCGCCCTCAACGGCGCCCGCTTCCAGGGCCGCCGCCAACTCGGTTGGATGGCGCACGATATACACCCCGACCGAGGAACCCGAGGCGACCGGCTTTACGACGCACGGCAGCCCAATACGATCGATGGCAGCGCTCAGCGAAGCGCTATCGCCCTGCGTGTGCCGCACCAATACGTCGTCGGGCACAGGGACTCCGAGGCCGCGAAGGTGTCGCTTGGTGCGAGCCTTGTCCATCGCCAGCGCCGACGCCAGCACGCCGGATCCAGTGTACGGAACATCTGCCAGGCTGAGCAACCCCTGCACGGTGCCGTCCTCTCCACCCGGACCATGGAGGGCGACGAAAACAACATCGAGGCCCGGCGCCCGGAGGCGTTCGAAGGTGCCCTCGGTCGGCGGTTGTGCGGTGCGCGAAGAAGCCGACGGAGCAGCGGCGGCCGCCGTCTCGCCAGGCGCGCCAGCCAGGACCGGTGCGGCGGGTCGCCGGCCGAAGTGCCATTCGCCGCCACGATCTATGTAGATGGGACGCCCTGCAAAGCGCTCCGGGTCGAGCGCATCGAGGACATTCAGACCGCTACAGACCGATACATCATGCTCGACGCTCTCGCCACCGAGCAACACGGCTACAGTGATTCGTTTGCCCACCCCCATCAGGGCCGGAGGGTACCATGACGCATCCGGCCGTCTGATCGACGCCACTCACAGGAGTCATCCATGAATCTCGGCAGTATCTTCGATGAACTGGCGAACCGCGTCTCGCAGCGACCCGAGCTGGTGGACGACGTCGGCGCCATCTACCAGTTCGACGTGGGCGGCGAAGCGGGCGGTTCTTGGGTCGTCGACCTCAAGAACCCACCCGGTAGCGTCAGCGCCGGCGCCAACGCCGATGCCGATTGCGTCATCACCGTAGATCAGGACGATTTAGCTGGCATCATGGATGGCAGCGTCAACCCACAGACAGCGTTCTTGATGGGGCGCATCAAGATCGCCGGCAACTTCATGCTCGCTACGAAACTGGGGGCGCTCGTCTGACGCGAGCGTCGCTCAACTCGCAGCTTCTTCTTTGTTGCCGGCTTCTTGGATAAGCGTAGCGATCGACTTCCGCCCGAACCCCGACGAGATTGATTCATAGGACTCCTCGGCATCTTGGTCAGCGGCAATCGTTGCGACCAGCCCGTTGCCCGCCTCGTCAGCGTTCTTCTTGCCGCGGAATGGCGTTGGCGTCTCGTTCACCTCGGCTGGCTCAAGCTCGACTTCCGGCCGGTGCGCCGAGAACGTAGGCTTGCGCTCGACGTTAACGGATTGCGGTGCCCGCAGTGGCTCGATCGCCTGCGACGCCCCGTCCGCCTGCTCGCCGTTCTTGCGGAACGCGTGGAGCTCCTCGACCGCGGCACGCAGAAACGGCAGCACGATGTCCGCTTCGCGCTGCGCGAGGACAGCGACTTCGTGGCGCTCCTGCCAGGCTTCGATAGCCTGCTCGAGTTGGTTCCTTCCCTCGCTCATGGTCTGGTCTCCGTGTGACGCACTGTTTGAGTGTCGTATGGATGCCATGTGATATCTATAAATAACTACAGCAATAGAAAATCTCAAGACAAGTTTAAAACATAGGAATAGTCATTATTCGTCATTACAAGTCGCTGAGAGCCCCCGAGAACACTCGGAAACCCTGGGACGAGGCTCGAGGGCGGGCGTCCTGCACATCAAGGCCGGTCAGATCCGCAACGGTGATGTGATCTTCGGCCTAGCGGCGCGCGGCGACGCCCTGCACGACGGCGCCGAGCTCGATGCCCTGGATCAACCGATCCGCGATCACCAAATCGGCACGATGCCTTCTCATTGTGCTACCACGGCAGCGAAACGCGCCGCGTCGATATTGCCTCCGGACACAACCAGAGCGGTCTTCCCGTCCGCCACCAGGCGACCAGAAAGGATCGCCGCGAGCGCCACTGCGCCACCCCCTTCGACCACCACTCGGTGACGCTGAAAAGCAAAGCGCATGGCGTCGGCGATGTCACCCTCACTCACTTCGACGTAGTCATCAACCAACTCGCTAGCCAATCGCAGGGTGTGATGGTTCTCGGGGCCCAGGTTGCCAGCCAGTGCGGTGGCGAGTGTTTCCTGCTCAGGCAAGGTCACCAGCTTGCCGGCCTCAACGCTACGTGCCAGTACGGCGCATAGCTCGGCCGACACACCGGTCACACGAATGCGCCGATCGACGCCCTTCAGGCCAACGGCAACCCCGGCGAGCAGTCCTCCGCCCCCCATCGGCACGACGACGTGGTCGATGCCAGGCTGCTGCTCGAGGATCTCGCGCCCGATCGTCGCCTGCCCGGCGATGATTTCCGCCTGGTCGAACGGATGCACGTAGGTAAGACCGCGCTCGCTGGCTAGCCGCAACGAGACGGCCTCGGCGGCCTCGGCGGTTTCGCCTTCGACGATTGCCTCGGCGCCGAACTCGCGAATGGCGCTCAGCTTCGCAGGGTCGACCCATGCAGGAACGCAGATCGTGGCGGCGAGCCCCTCGCGCTTGGCGACATAGGACGTGGCCAGACCATGGTTGCCGCTCGACGTGGTGATAATGCCGCGCCGACGCTGCTCATCGTCGAGGCTGAGGACCCGGTTGATAGCGCCGCGAAGCTTGAACGAACCAGTGACCTGCAGGCACTCTAGCTTGAGCCATATCGGGCACCCGGTGAGATCCGTCAGCCACGCTGAAGGCAGCAAAGGTGTGGTTATCGTTACGCCGGCTATCCGGGCCCTCGCACCCTCAACGTCGTAGTCACCGAGATTCATGGCGCTACCGCAGAAGAGTTGACAAGCGCCTGAAGCCTATCGCCAGACAGTGCGAGGTCCAATCGAGAGCGTAGCGACATCGATGTTCGCGCTCAGGCTCTCGGTTGTTGCCGACGCTCGGCCGCATGGATCAACTTCGCAGCGTCTTCTTCAAGAAGAAAGCCGTCCTGCACGAGGGACTTCGCGGCGACCTCGAAGGCGTCGAGGTAAGCGCCTGGTTCCGGATACAGCTCTTCGATCATCGCTTGATCGAAAGGCTTGACCGCATCGGAACAGTCGGGTCCGGGCACATAGAGACCGGTGTAGGTGGCGATCGGAGCTACCATCTCCGGCAGGCGAACGCCGCCGATAGCGTTGCCCTGCGGGTCCCGGACGGGACCGGCGGTCCCGTTCTTGGTCTCGATGTAGTCGCCGGCTGGTGGCACAACACCGGTCGTAACCCAGCGATCCAGCGCGACGTACGCGGCCTTCTCGACCATGTAGAGATTGATCTCGGGCTGATCGACACCACAAACGAACACGCCCAGCTCGTAACCAGCTGCCCGCACGTCTTCCGGCGCCGCGTCGCTGTTGTCGTACTGGAACGTCCAGCCATGGCTGGCGCCGGTGACCTCCCACATCATGAACTTGTCGACCGCGGTGTTGGCGTTGGGCTTGCGCTCGGATGGCTGGCGGCCCGCAGCGAGGGGAAAGTCCCACTCGGCGTGGACAACGAACAAGGGCAGTCCCCGTCCCGGGATCTGCCGTTGGGGATCGTCATCCGGCAGAGGATTGACCTCGGTCGCACACTGGTTCAGACCGGCAATGCGCCGCGTCCCGGTCCCGCCAGCTTCGGCCAGGTAGCCATCGCAGACAGGGCTCCCGTCAGGCAGAACGGCGTGGGGCGTGAACCAGCGAAAGTACCTCGTCAGGTATCCCCCGGATTGCGACTCGCCGGTCAGGTAAACGCGCTCCGCGGCTCGCCCCAGCGGGTTGCTGGGGTCGTCTGATTTCAATAGCGCGCCGAGTTGCGTGAGCATGTCCCAGACCAGGCCGTTCTCCGCCAGCTTCGAGAGATTCGCGTTGTACTCAGGATCCCCGGGAAGATGGCCGCAGGCTTGCTTGTCGGACGACAGGAGGTTGGGCATTGCGAGGCGGCCATAGCGGTCAGCATCGAACTTGACCATCCCGGGAATGACGTTCGGCTTGCTCGTGACGCCGACATACACGTCGCCCTGTTTGAGGATCTGCTCCCAGAGAGCGCCCCAGACGGCAGTCCAGTCGTAGCCGGCGCTCATGTTGATGATCTCGACCACCACTCGACCACTGAACCGCTCGGCGTTGTCCGGACGACGCACGGTGATCCGCGTGGTGTACTCGGTGGGCTCGATCCGGTTCCGTTCCTCATACGGCAGCCAGGCTCCAGTGGCGGCGTCGAGCACCACCAGGTCGTAGTCGCTGCCCGGGACCCAGTCGTAGACATGCGCGCCGCCGGTTACGTAGTACTCCTGCTCGACGTAGCCATGGTCAGAAAGGTCGATCGGCACCTTCTGCCACATGGCGCCGTTGTATGGGTGGGATTCCGAGGTGATGGGGATCGGTCCCTCCACCGCGGGAAGCGGTATCCCGCGCTGGCCAGCGCAGCCGGAAGCCGCCACGATCCCGACAGCAACGAGCAGGCCCGCGAACGTGCCACCGATCGCTTTACTGGTGCAGTTCAAGGAATCGCGCCGCTTGACGTCGCGACCCGTCCCGCGCCTTCGATCCGTCTGCTTCATCGTCTCTCTCCTCGGAACAACTGAGTTGGCCGCGGCGTGGCGGCTGTCTCCATGGCGCTTCCCTGCTGATCAGCGCTTGCAGCCTACAGCTCCAGAAAGGGAGATCCAACGGGAGGTCCTGTCTGCCGCGACCTAGCTGCTGAGAGTTACGGGTGATGGACAGCGTTTCGTGATGTTCTCCGACGCCGGCCAGAGCACCCAGACTGGCATGGTGACGCTGATCACCAACTGGTTCGACGAGCTAAAGCGGCTCGTGCCGACGGACCCGTAGCGTCGTCAGTCGGGTCTCGCGAAACGAGGGGGCGCTACCTCTCCTGGTGCTCCACCCCAGCCATCTCGGCAGCCTCCAGAAGCAACGCTAGCTGCTGCTCTGGGATCTCTGTAGGTGTCATGGCCAGGTTGACCAGCGTCAGGTCAGCCAGCGTGCGGATGTTGCATTGCCGCAATGCCAAGGACGTGGAGATCCAGATGTCCTTGAGGTGGACGATCTGGGTGTCGGGGGTGAGCTTCATACGCGGGAGCTTACTCCCCGCGTGGCCACGTTGAAGACCGCCATGCTGCAACTTCCAGCAGCCGCACCCAGCGTGACACCCAGGGTGCGTATAGGGTGCGGAATGAGCACCCGGAGGGGTGGTGCCTACCCCTAAAGCACTGTGTATCCTGGGGTTGTGAGCACCCGAAATAAAGCGTCAGAACATAGCACCGCCGCGAGAGGACGCAACAAAAGGCGCAGGATCAGGGGTGTCCCGACGTCATCCGACCCGACTGCATCCAGCAGTCCGGTTTGGGGTCAGAACTTGTGCTTGCTACGGTCCTGCCGGCGCACGACCGCCCAGCGAAGGGGCCGTGGGATCGGTTTGCTGTTCAGTCATGGTCAACTCGCCCGATTGGTATCGGACTCATCTTCGCATGGGCGAGGCAGTCGCAGCTTGCATGGTCTTGAACGCCGTCGGGGGTTACCCGTCAGAGACAATTATGTGCGCCCATGCGTCTATGATCGACGAAGCCCCTGACAGCCGTTCCCGGGAGGTCGACTTCGAACGCGCCCGCCACCAACTTGTCGAAACGCTTCGGACACAAGGCATCCGGGATCTCCGGGTGCTCTCAGCGTTGGACCGCGTGCCACGCCATGAGTTCGTGCACCCGCGCCACGCCCACGAGGCGTACGGCAACTACGCCCTGCCGATCGGGCACGGGCAGACGATTTCGCAGCCCTACATCGTTGCGCTCATGACCGAGCTATTGGACACCACCACTGGGGACCGCATTCTTGAAGTTGGTACCGGTAGCGGCTACCAGACGGCGGTGCTCGCCGAGCTCGGCTGCGACGTTTACACCGTCGAGATCATCGGCGGCCTTGCCGACCGAGCGTCGGAGACGCTATCGCGGCTCGGCTATCGGGGCGTGCACCAGCTGGTCGGCGACGGACACCTGGGGTGGCCCGAGCACGCCCCCTTCGACGGCCTGATCGTCACGGCAGCTCCGACAGTAGTACCCGAAGCCCTCGTGGAGCAGGTCGATGATGGCAACCTAGTGGCGCCCGTTGGGGCGATCGACGCAACCCAGGAGCTCCTGCGACTCGAAAAAGACGGTTCGGGGCGTCTCGTTCGACACGCGGTTGCCCCGGTGCGCTTCGTGCCGCTTGTCAGCCCGCGACCAAACAACGTCTAGTGGCACCGTCGCGCAACGCTTCGATGGTGTCACGAGCCATTGTCGAGCATCGCGCGAGCCAGCCGCGGTCCAGCCCCGTCGTCCTCGTGCTTGAAGAAGACGAACGCATCCGTCCAGGGCAATTCTCGTATGCGGTCGCGCCACTCGTCGAGGGCAGCGGCGTTGTAGTCATCGCGACGGAGCCTCAGATATCCCCAGCTCGCCGTGGGCACTAGCGGCACCTCTACCTTGCCGCCGTCGGCGAGCACCAATGCCGAATTGAACTCGCGCAACACCTCGTACACGTCGTCGTCGAACCACGAATCATGGCGGAACTCAAAGGCCACGCGGTCGCCCTGCGGCACGCGCTCCAAGAACGCGCGCAAAGCCTCGACGTCCTTCTTGGCGTACGGTGGCATCTGAACAAGATGCGCACCCAGACGTTCACCCAGCTCGGCGGTGACGCTGAAGAGATGCTCGAGCAACTCGTCGTCGGCTCGAAGCCTCGAGAAATGGGAGATCCGCCGCGTCGCCTTGAGCACGAAGCGGAAGCTCTCAGGCACCACCTGCAGCCACTTCGCCACCATTTTCGCCGACGGCATTCGATAGAAGGTGTTGTTGATCTCCACGCTCGGCAGCTGCCCAGTGTAGTACTCCAGCATTCGCGCATCCGGAAGATCGGCGGGATAGAAGTTGCCTTTCCACGCCTTGTATGAAAACCCGCTCGTTCCGGCAAGGATCTGCATCCTGCACCACGGCCTGCTAGCGATCGCGAATTACTTGGCCGCCTCGATACAGCAGCACCAATCCGGCCATTTGAACCACATGGTACAGGTCGTTGTGGTTGAAATGGCGGTGAAGGGCGAAGCCGCTGGCTTGGATAGCAGCTCCAGTGAGGGTCAGCAGCAGGCCGGGTATCAGCCAGCCGGCGCCTGCAGCACCGCGCCACATCCGAACCGACTGCAGGGCTAGCACGACGACCATCTGTGGAACGTAGTTGACGATCACCCATACGAAGTCATCGTGTCGCACCATCCAGGCCGCATAGGCAGCCAGCTGTACCATCCCTATGGCCAGCAGAATCCGCCGTGGCGTGGCGCGCAACGACGCGTAAGCACTCGCAGCGACGAACAAGAATGCCGAGGCGCCGATCGCCAGGACGGTGAGCTTCCAGAGCAAGGTACCCGTTGCATCTCCCAGGTACGGCAGGAAGCCATGCAGCGTGCCCCCCACGAGCGCTGCGATCCCGATGCTCAAGAAGCTGGCCGCCAGCAGCGTCCGCGCCCGTGAGGCAGTCGAACCCCTCAGCAGCCGCACCGCCAACCATGCGGCGAGCGCCGCGAGCATGTAGTCGGTCAGCGTCGTTATCGGTTCGGCGATCATGCGACCCTACCTAGTGTCCTGAGTCAGGACACTAGTATTACTCGTCGAGTCGGATCCGCATCTGGTCGCCCGGCTGAGTGAGCTCGATCGCCCGCTGGCCGTCCACTACCCGACCGACCATTGGATATTCCCCGGTCAGATGAGGCTGTGCGGCATGGGCGACGAAGAACTGAGAACGCGCGCTATCACGACCCGCGTGCGCTAGTCCGACGCTGCCACGCACATAGCCGATCGGCGAGTCCTCGTTGCGCAGCGCCGGGGCCAGTGATCCGTCGGCCGAGCCGCCACCCTGCGTTACGAACCCCGCAATCACTCGATCGAACCGACTGTCGACAAAGAACCCCGTCGATATCAGGTCGATCAGCTGGACGACACTCAACGGCGCCCAATCAGGACGCAGCTCGATCACTACGTCGCCACGGTCGGTTTGCAGGCGCAGTCGTGTGCTCTGCGACTGCAACGTGAGCACACGCTCCGCAAGCTCAACGTAGATCGCATGGTCACGCCCCGTGGCGTGCGGCGCCAACAGCGCCTCGGTGTCCTGCAGCACGCTCCGAATCTCAGGACCGTCCCCGAGGACGTCGAGGGCCGCGAATCGGACGAGACGATCGGGCTCATCACGAATCAGCGACAAACGTCGTACGACAAGCTCACGCTGTATCGCCGACAGAGCGCGTAGCGCGGCAACGCGCAGTCCGCGGAGCTCCGAGCCGCGCTGATCGTAGTAACGCCGCCACAGCCTATCTGCCAGCTGCACCGACAACTCTGTATCGTTGTCGAAGAAGGATGCCCTGTGCTGACGTGCGATTAGGTTGAGCGCCTCCTCTTCGAGCTCCCCACCAACCAAGTTGAACGCCACCTGATAGGCCTCCGCCGGAGCCCGATCCTCGAGCTCGGATAGCAGAGCGGCACGCACTGGCCGTGGGCCGGAGCGCAACAACTCCGCTGCCAGGGACTGATCGACACTCTCCACAGAGCGCGACAGGGCGCGTGCGAACCAGACCGCCTCGAGGCGAGACTCGTTCAGGTACTCGACCAGCACGGCGCCCAGGTCGATCGCACCCTCGATTCCAACACGCCGGCGAGTTCGGATAATCGCCTCCTGAAGCGGCTTGCCGGAAGCCCTTACCAGGCCTTGGATCGCCGCCAACCGAACACCCTCTTCCTCCTCCTCGAGCGCCTCCAGCAAGCGGTCGGATGCGACGCCTCGGCTCGAGATCGTCACGCCGAGGGCGCGCAACGCGCAGCTGCGAACATGCAGGTCTCGATCGAGGGTTCGGCGCAAGACAGCTACGAAGGCATCATTACCGGCGGTGCCGCCTTCGAGCTCCCAGGTCGCCTCCAACCAAGCCAGGGCCTCGCACTGCAAGCGACGATCACGCGTGTTCAACAAGCGGGCCGCGTTGGACTCCGCCACGCGCTGCGGTGCACCACGTAGCCCACGAACTGCCATCAAGCGCACCTCGACGTCGGGATCGTCGATCAATGCCATCAACTGCGGCAGCGCGTTCGGATCGCCGAGGCGCCGGAGGGAATGCGCTGCAGCCAGGCGGACCGTCGCGACCGCCCAGCCGGTGAAGGGCCGCATGGCGCTCGCGTCGGCTCCGCCCAACCGCCACCAACTGTTGAGCACCGCTGCCAGCACGGCCGGATTCGGGCGCGTAGCTGGCGTGCTTCGACTGGCGCGGTGCAACCAGTCGGCCACCGCAGTCAAGGCGCCGCCGTCAACCAAGCCCAGCGACCACGCGGCCTGCTCTGCCACCAAGTTGGCGGACTCATCGAGCAGCGGCAGCAACGCGTCCCGGGCGAGCGTACGCTCGGCGCCCTCGGTACTCGCCGCGCGCTCGTACTCCAGGCGTCCGAGAGCGAACGCCGCTGCGGCGCGAACCACGGTTTCGGGATCACGGCTGAGCTCTATCAGACGGGGTAGCAAGCCCGGCGAGCCGACCCGTCCTAGAGCTAGAGCCGCCCGTGAGCGAGTTCCTGTATCCGGTGACGCCGTCAGGTCAAGGAGCCCATCAACGGCGAACCGCCGGTCCTCGGACTCGAGAATCAATGCAGCCGGCTCCAGCGATGCTGGCAAGACGGGCGGCCAAGCCATGTCACCGCCAGCCGGATTGCTACCGCCACCGGCTTGCTGAGCGCCCCCGGCTCCCGGAGCCACAGAAACTGCCAACAACGCGAGCACACCGAACGAGCGCATCATTCGAGCATCGCCCACCCGAAACCCGACAGGGCATCGCGTAGTCGCTCGGCGAGCCCCCCGACGGCGCGGCGCTGTCCATCGACGGCGCCGACGGGGATCACTCCGATCAGGCTGTTCGTTAGCGTCAACTCGTCGGCCTCGATCAGGTCGAGCTCTTCCAGCCGCCGCTCGACTACCCGCCCGCTCTCGAGCAGGCGGCGCCGGACGGTCCCCGGCAAGCAGCCTTCCTCGAGCGGCGGTGTCACGACGTCGCCGCCGATTCGGGCGATCACATTACTCCTGGTCCCCTCGGCGACGCCCCTCCCGCGGTTGAGCAAGATCCCCTCGAACGCGCCCTGCTCGGCTGCCATCGCGAGTGCCATCGCCTGGCGCTGCCACGAGATCGACTTGACGCGCCGGAGCGGATCCCGTTCGTCGACCGGAAGCTGCGGAACGACAACCACTGACACTCCCTCATCGTACGCGGTGGCTGGCGGCGGAGAATAGGGCACAGCCGTTACCAACCGAGTCGGGACAAGGTCGGGCCCGCCGCGCGTCACGGTCACTCGCAACCGCGCCACTGGCTGCGGCGCCGCCGTCGCAACCGCGTCGATGGCAGCGCGCAGCTCATCACGACTCTCGGGAATCGATAGCCGGATCCGCTCGAGCCCATCGAATAGACGGTCAAGGTGCGCATCAGCATCCAGGGCTCGGCGGCGATCGACGCGCAGTGTCTCAAAGAGCCCATCACCAACCAGGAAACCCGCGTCGTTGCACTCGACGCGGATGTGCTCACCGACGATCAGCGCGCCGTTGAGGTACGCGTGGGCTTCAACCAACTCCCAACGCCTGCAGAAAGGCCTGCGCCTTCGCCATGGTCTCCTCGCGCTCGTCGCTTGGATCGGAGTCGGCCACGATGCCACCGCCGGCATGGTAGTCGACTCGATCTGCCGTCACGACTGCAGTGCGTATCGCCACCGACAGCTCCATATCTCCGCCGGCGTCGATCCATCCGATCGCCCCCATGGCTGGGCCACGGCGGCAACGCTCCTCGGCCGCAGACACCTTCATCGCCTGGATCTTCGGGGCCCCGGTGATCGAACCCGGGGGGAACGTGGCCCGCAGCAGCTCTGTGGGTCCCACATTCTCCCGCAACTGGGCCACCACGCTAGCTGCCGTGTGAATCACCGTGGGAAGCACCATCGGAGCGGCGAACTCACGCACGGCAACGCTACCCGGAACGCTTACTCGACCCAGATCGTTGCGTACCAGATCGACGATCATGGCGAGCTCGGCGGCGTCCTTCTCGCTTGCTTGCAGAGCGGCGATCACGGCAGCATCTTGGTTCGGGTCGGGCCGCGGACGCGTGCCCTTGATAGGACGGCTCTCGACCGCGCGGCCTCGTAGCTTGAGAAAGCACTCGGGGCTGACCGAGAGCACCGCCGCGTCGGCGAGCCGAAGGTAGGCACCATACTCGGCCGGACTGGCAGCTCGGAGCCGACCGTAGAGCGTCCAAGCATCCCGCAGCGACCAGGGAGCCGAAAAACGACGGCAGAGATTGGTCTCGAAGATCTCGCCGGCACCAATCCGCTGCAGGGTTCGCCGCACGGCCGATTCGAAGCCCGGGCCGTCAGGCTCGCTCGTCACCCTTGCTGGGGGGGCGGTCGAGCGATCCTCGCAAACCTTGGCGGCCTCCTCGAGACGCGCCTCGATCCGGGCCTGCAGAATCTCCAGACGGCCGCCGGCAGCTGCACCGATCAGGCGCCATTGTTCACCGCGTCCCTCGAGCCAGGTGTCGTAAACGCCCAAGGCGAGATCCGGCACTGCAGTATCGGTAACAGGGAAGCACGGCAACTCCTCCAAGAGCACCGCGAGCTCGTAGCCTAGGAAGCCGAACAGGCGCATCCCGGCGGGAAGCACGGCGAGCAGCGCCTCGACCGCACCAAAAGCGTCTACGGGCAGGCGCACCTTCTCGTCGCCGCGTTGGAACTCCGTCGACGCACCGCGGGCAAACAACACGCCCACCGGATCGATCGCCAACAACGTGCGTCCGACACCGGCGCCGTCGAGCCAAACGAACCCCGGCTCGTCGTGTAGCGCAGCGGCTAGTCGCGCCGCCGGACACTGAATGCGCAACGCTACGCCATCCGCTGCGCCCCGCCCGTCGCTCGCCGGCAATCGAGCCAGCAACAACGATCGGGCGGCGGCCAGGACCTCGGCGCTGGGCCTATCCGACCACACCTGCCCCATCCAGGAAGTTCGCGAGCACGCGGTCTCCCGCATCTGTGAGGAAGGACTCGGGGTGAAAGAGCACGCCTTCAGCATGCCGATCGTGCATCCGGCACCCCATGATGATGTCCCCGCAGTCGCTGGTGGCAGTGATCTCCAACCGGTGATCGACGCTCCCCGGATCCACCACCAGCGAGTGATAGAGACCCACGGGCAAGGGGCTCGGCAGCCCGCGCAACACCCCGGTCCCGCGATGGCGGATCAGGCGTCTCTTGCCGTGTACCGGCGCGCCGGAGGGCTTCACGCGTGCCCCCGCCGCAACAGCGATAACCTGCATTCCAAGGCATACGCCAAGCGTAGGCACCCGCGCAGACAGGCTGGCGACCACCTCCGAACAGACCCCGGTACGGTCCGGCCCAAACGGGCCTGGCGATAGCACGATGCGGTCAGCTTGGATGGCAGCGACCTCATCGAGCGTGATTGCATCGGACCGGCACACGGTGCATTCGGCCCCCTGCGCAGACATCATCTGCACCAGGTTCCAAGTAAAGGAATCGTAGTTGTCGAGTACCAGCACGCGCACCGTGGTCAGGGTCCTGTGCAGGAAGTGGGCTGTCCCTGTACCCCGGGTAACGCCCCGACCTTCAAGATACTCCTCGACCGGGACACTACCCCAGCCAACCAGAGAACAGCGCCACGATAACCGCTGCTGGGACCACGTAGCGCACCCAGAAGAACCATGCGTTGACCCATCGTGGAACCCGACCCGCCTCCTCGAGCTGCCGGCGCACCGCGGACAACCCCAACCCCCACGCCAGGGCCCCGACAGCAGCAACGCTCCCCACTGGCTGCATCGTCGAGCCCCACAACAGGTCGCTCCAAATAATGTAGTCGAGAGAAAGCATCGCCGGTACGCCTGCCACGACAAGGACTGCCGATATCGCCCACGCCGAGCGGCCGCGGCTCCAGCAACGCGAGTCGGCCAGCGATCCGACCAGCACCTCGATAGCGGCTACGCCGGACAGAAAGGCGATACACAGGAGGCCGAGGAAGAACAGAAGGGCGAAGAGGGGACCGGCCGGCATGGCGACGAACGCTGCGGGCATGACCTCGAAGAGCAACGGTGGCCCGCTCGCCGGCGACAGCCCGTAGGCAAACGCGACCGGAATCACCACTAGCGCCGCCAGGATACTGGCCGCGACGTCGCCTGCGGCGGTGGCGAGCGCGCGCCGAGGCAAGGGCGCATCCGCAGGTAAGTAGGAGCCGTAGATCACCAAGAACGTTCCACCGAGCCCGAGTGAGAAATACGCTTGGCCAACCGCCGCCATCACGGCCAACGGCGTGAGCGCCTGCCAGTCGAAGGTGGTCAGGTAGCGAAATCCTTCGGCCGCGCCCGGTAGCGACAACGACCACGCGGCCAGACCGACAATGAGCACTCCGAACACCGGCAGGAAAAGGCTGCTGATGCGCTCGATACCTCCGCGAACGCCCCTGGACACAACCGTTGCCGCCGCCGCCCCAACGATGGCCGAGCACAGCATCTGCACGGGCCACCGGGCGTGCAGCATGGCGAAGGTCTCACTCGAGAGCTCGTGAAAGCCGAACGCCCAGCCCAATGACATGAAGAAGTAGGCCAGCAACCACCCCAGCACGACAAGGTAGTAGGTCATTGCCATGGCGACGCCGACGAACAACAGCTGACCGATCTGTTTGCCCGCTGGCATCCTGGCACGAACCAACGCCTCTGCCGGGCCCCTCCCTGTAGCGCGTCCCAGCATGAGCTCGGCCAACAGCGCCGGAACGCCCACCACCACCACGATGAGCAGGTAGATCGCCAGAAACGCGCCGCCCCCGAAGATGCCCATCATGTATGGGAAGCGCCAGAAGTTACCGAGGCCGATCGACACCCCCAGGAGGGCGAAGATCATTCCCCAGCCGGACGAGAAGGTCTCGCGGCCCCCGGCATCCGGCGAGGGCGGTGGGCTACGGTCGGGAGCCATCGGCTCGTCGCGCTGCGCCGCGCTGCCTCATTCGTTGTTGGCGAGCACGTCCCCGATCTCGCGTCGTACATCCGTCTCGTCGCCGCGCTTGTAACCATAGTGCCGCCACACGATACGTCCACGCTGATCCAACAGATAGATAGTCGGCGTAGCGATGACACCGTAGGCACGCGCCGAGATTTCCTGCCCCGGGTCGAACGCGGCTGGGATGAAGAAGCCGTTGTCGTCGTAGAACTGCCGCGTGCGCTCGACATCGTTAGAAACATCAATGGCGATGACCGCCAGTCCGTCAGGCGACAGATCCCGATAAATAGCCTCGAGGTGAGGAAACTCCTCACGGCACGCCAGTCAGGTGGGCGACCAGAAGTTCAACAGCGTCGCCCCGCCCAGCGCCGAACCGAGGGCAATCTCTGGCTGCTGGAGCCCGGGGAGTGAGAACCCGGGCGCGGTGACGGCGACGCGATCGCGGCCCTGCCGCAGCCATTCCTCAAAGCTAGCCACGTTCGAAGAATCGTTCGAGTACGCCCAGCGCAGCGCCCGGTCCAGCGGCTCGCCACGATCGGCGACGCTGGCGCGTAACAGCATCGTGGAGCCACCTGCCAGATCTCCCGCGCTGGCCATCGCCAGCCCGAGCTGCAACGGCAGGGAGCTCTCGATGGGAATGCCCAGAAGGTCTGTACGGGTGAGCGCCAGCGCTTGCGCGAAGGCATCAACGGCTTCTTCGTGGGCGCCGATGGAGAGATGGGCCTCACCCTCGAGCTCATGGACGCGACCGAACATTTTCGCCTCCGGAAACTCGCCGAGGAAGCTCGCGATCAACTGCAGCCGCTCACTGCCGGTCAGCGCGGCGATGCGCTCGACGCGCCGCAAGGCCACTGCGTTGGTAAGCGGTACGCGACTCTCCGGTCCCAGCCGCGTGAAGGCTCGATCAGCCGGCCCGTCGGCAACCTCCGGCCGCATCAGGTCCCAGTTCTGACAAGCCGAGGCGGCGATGGCGACAAGCGCGAACGGTACCAAACGGCGCACTCACGTACCCCCGGGACGCTATCGTCCTGTGCGAGAAGTAAAGTTGCACTCGCAGGATCCTGTAATGTCGCGGGCCAGGATGCAATGTGGCACCCCTCCAACTTCGCGATGACGGTTCCAAGTTGAGATCGCAATTGCCGCTCTTCGGCGCCCGGGCGCGGGCGACACGGCCCTTGTTGCAGCATCGTCGCGCCGACGGGCTCCTCAAGCGTCTCGAGCGGTGCCTTCTACGCTTCCCGGAACTCGACGGACATGCCATTACGGTTGGCATTACTCGCTCCGCCGATGGCATCGCGGTAATCGAGGACATGATCATTCGCTTCGATCTGCGCCGCCGCCTGCCGTCGCACTACACGGTGGCTCACGAGTTGACGCACTTGCTGCAGGGCCTCGGATTGGTACCGTATGGCGAAGTGCAATGCGATATCTGGACGCTGGCTCGCGACCCGCTCTTCCTCGACGAGGAGCCGTGCTACCTACCGCTCCCGCCGGCTCTGCGGCGAGATTGGAGTCGCGCCGGCGCGCCGGTGGCAACGCTGTGTTCGCGTGCCATCGATCGGCGACCCCACCATCGGACCTACCTTCGGTGGCTGAAGTCGGAGCTCGAAGGGCTCGCCTCGCGCGGGCCACAATCCTCGCAGTAGCCGAACACCTGCATGGTGTAGCGCGTGGCTGTGAACCGCTGGCGTTGGAGATTTCTCTCCAAGACCTCGTCCAGCTGCCGGTCGAACCACTCGAGGATCTTCCCGCAGCCGACACAGATCATGTGCTCGTGTTGTCGCGCCCCGAGAACGTGCTCGTAGTAATAGTGGTCGGTGCCAAGCCGAACTTTGCGACCTAACCCGGCCTGCACGAAGAGCTCGAGCGTGCGGTAGATCGTCGCACGCGATACCGCTGACCCCGCGGCGCGCAGCCGGAGGAGAAGCTCCTCGGCTTCCACATGGGTATCGAGCCGCAAGAACTCGCCGAGCACCTCCTCGCGCTCGTGGGTGAACCGCAGCCCCTGCGCACCGAGGTAGACCCGGAACCTGTCGACGGCCGTCTGCGCGGCACGCGAACGACCGGCACGACCACGTCCAGGCTGCGTGCGGACCATCACAAGCGACCCTTCGCCATCAGCTCGGCGTAAATGTGGAACGCCACCAGGCCGCGATAGTTGCCCCAACCGCCGGCCCATTGCTCGGCCTCGAAAGGCTCGAGTGGCGTGCCGGATCCGTAGTTGTGCCCCAACCACTCGAGTACCAAAGGATCGGCAGAAGGAAAGCAATTGAGCCGGCCGTAGCCGATCATGGCGGTGAGTTGGGCCCCCAGCAGGCCAATC
>Ga0315339_1000533_pt1 | contig 46144 bp, 42 predicted proteins | sample ASW17metaG_FD_204514 | JGI IMG/M metagenome (GOLD analysis project Ga0315339, IMG submission 204514) | Ammonia-oxidizing marine archaeal communities from Pacific Ocean, United States - ASW #17 | ecosystem: Environmental > Aquatic > Marine > Oceanic | place: USA: California | collected 2016-12-05 | reverse complement strand
CAAGAAAAAGCCCGCATTTAGCGGGCTCTAGGACGTCCATGAATCTCACTGGACGTTAATGTGGTGGAGGCGGCCGGTATCGAACCGGCGTCCGTAAATCCTCCACTACGAGGTCTACATGCTTATTCCGTCTTTAATCTCATTACCGGCTACCCGACGGGCAGGGAAAACCTGTAACCAGCTCAGTAAGGATTTAACGGATTAGACCCTGAACACGTCTGCACCGCGGTCTTGTGTAAGTGACTCCTGGGATCCGATCGCACAAGCACGAGCCGGGCAGAAGGCACTAAACTGGTTTTTAAGCAGCTAGTGCGTAGTTGTCGTCGTTGGCAACTATAAGTTTTACAGGTGGATTTACGAGGTGATCTGTCCCTCGGCATGCACTCGGAGCTTCGCGATCCACGTCGAATCCAATTCGCCCCCGGTGATCATTTGGTTCCACCTAGTGTAGGGGCAGATTCAGAAAAAACAATCTATCTCTGCAAATCTTGAGAAATTGTCATTAGCTGCCGAATTGGATGCGTACTGGGTTCGTGCTATCGATTGCGTAATTATGAGCCGAAAGGGGCGTGATTCTAGGCACTGGCCAGACCGGATGAACGGTTTGTTTTGTCGCTAAAAAATAATAACACTTAACATTAAAAATAACAGGTAACTATTTGATATTTAACGACTAGAAAATTTCATTATTCGACCTTGCTCACGCTTCCAATCCTGATCTTTCTTGGTCTCTCGCTTGTCGTGCATTTTCTTGCCTTTCGCGAGACCAATATCCAGCTTTGCCCGTCCTTTGCTCCAATGAAGATTCAGTGGCACAAGGGTATAGCCTTTCCTCTCCACAGCCCCAATGAGTTTGTCCAGCTCATTCCGATTGAGTAGCAGCTTCCGTCTACGGATCGGATTGGGTTGTATGTGTGTAGAAGCCGTCGCGAGCGGTGTTATGTGTGCTCCGAGCAACCATGCTTCACTTTTGTGAATGCTTACGTGGCTCTCGGTGATCTGGACTCGACCTGCTCGCAAACTCTTCACCTCCCATCCTTCCAACACTAATCCAGCCTGCAGCTTATCCTCGATAAAGAAATCGAAGCGTGCCTTCTTATTGACTGCAATCTTGGCAGGCGCAGCCTTTATGTCTTTTGGCTTATTCACGGAGTTCTTTGCATTGATGGTCCTGGCGGCTGGGGATTATATGTCAGGTTAATCATTAACGTTTGTTGTCTGTAGCCCAATTTTGCTCCAGAATCGCGCCAAAGAGATGCCACGACAATTAAATGTTTGAAAATGATGTAGCCGACGGAGATCGGCGGAATTCCCTTCTCGGGCATTGGTCCTCCCGATTCACGTTTATTCTAGCGGTAACCGGGTCTGCGGTCGGCCTTGGAAATATATGGAAGTTTCCCTATATCGCCGGGCAAAACGGTGGAGGCGCATTCGTGCTCGTCTATCTGTTCTTTGTATTCCTCGTCGGTATGCCGGTGATGATGTCTGAGATCCTGATCGGCAGACGTGGACGACGAAATCCGGTAGCAACCATGAAGTTGCTAGGCGAGGAAGAGGGTGGCGCGAGTCAGTGGCGCTACCTTGGCTATTTGGCCATCGTCGGTAGCATGCTTATCCTTTCCTATTACAGCTTCATCGCGGGTTGGGCACTGTCATACGTTTATGAAAGCGTGAGCGGAACGTTTGTTGGCGCAAACGCCGCTGAGGTGACCGCGACCTATCGAGGATTTGCCAGCAACTGGGCTGCAACGGCCATCGCGCACACGCTATTTATGGCCACAACTGTCGCGCTCGTCGCGCGCGGCGTCAAACGCGGGCTCGAATGAGCCGTTCGTTTGATGGTGCCGGCATTGGTTGGGTTGATGATTCTCCTGCTTATTTTTTCTATTAATACAGGCTACTTCTCTGCGGGTGTTGAGTTTCTGTTGGCGCCAAATTTTACCGAACTATCCTGGTCGGGCGTTTTAATCGCGTTGGGACAGGCATTTTTTACGCTTAGTATCGGTATTGGCGCTGTGATGGCCTACGGTGCCTATTTGACACAGGAAACCTCTATTCCCGGGACCGCCGCGGTCGTTGTTTGTGCTGATACGGTAATCGCGCTGCTCGCCGGTTTAATTATTTTTCCAATCGTGTTCGCGAACGGCCTCGACCCGGCTGAGGGCCCAGGACTCGTGTTTATGACCTTGCCCAGCGCATTCGGCCAAATGTCAGGCGGGATTTTATACGCCGCGGTATTCTTCCTGTTGCTGTCATTCGCGGCATGGACTTCCGCATTTAGTATGATGGAGCCATCTGTCGCCTGGGTGGTTGAACGCTTTAATCGCTCATGGGTTGAAGCAGCCGTTATCATTGGTTTCTTGATCTGGCTTATGGGATTTGGCTCAGTACAGTCATTCAGCGTTTTGTCAGAATTCAAGTTTTATAAAGGAACGATCTACGAGAATATCGATCACTTGACCAGCAATATCTTGTTGCCGATTGGGGGCTTCTTCATTGTGGTATTTGCGGGATGGGTGATGTGTCGGAACTCAACTGCCGAAGAGTTGGGTGGGGTTGGGCCGGCATATAGTGTGTGGCGATTTTTGGCGCGCTACGTAGCGCCTGTAGCCATCGTGGTTGTATTTTTGCAAACGTCGGGACTGCTATGAGCCCACGCGGTTACTAAACATGCGAACGGTTAATCGAAGTGCGTTAGTGACGTATTCTGCCCAGCAAATGTTTGAGCTGGTCGACGACGTTGATTCGTACGCCGATTTTTTACCGTGGTGCAATCGGTCTGAAGTGCTGTCTCGGTCTAACAACATTGTGGAGGCGATGGTCGAACTGCAGAAGGGGACCATCACCAAGTCGTTCACCACACGCAATACTCTGACAAAATATGAGTCAATCGATCTCGCTCTTCTTGGCGGACCGTTCAAATCACTCGCCGGCGGGTGGACGTTTGACCAGATTGGATCCGACGGCTGCAAGGTCACACTGGCATTGCAGTTCGACTTCGAGAGTCGACTCGTCGACATGCTGTTCGGTGCTTTTTTCGAGGAGACCTGCAATTCATTGGTTGATGCGTTCACCGGACGCGCAGCCCAGGTATACGACTTGTAATGTCTCGGGACGAAAAAATTTCGGTTGAGGTCGCTTATGGCACCGCTGACCAGCAAGCATTGGAAACGGTTTTTGTTATTGCCGGCGTCAGCTGTGTGGATGCCATCGCTCAGTCAGGGATTGGTAAAAAGTTTCCTAACGATGAATTAGCGTCCCTGCCGCTTGCGATCTGGGGTAAGCCAGCAACGGCTGATAGTTGTCCGAAGGCAGGAGATCGCATTGAAATTCTGCGGCCACTTGTCATTGATCCGCGGGTTGCGCGTCGACTTTTAGCGAAGGCGGGGCAATTTATGGGTGGTTCGGGACGCGACCTGGTTGCAGACCAAAAAATTAAAACAGACTAAAGGTCTTCGCTCAATTGTTTTTCTTTGTTGATTTTGATCACTTTATCATCTTCAAAGCGAATGGAAATCCAGCGTTTGAATTGTGCCTTTTCTTTCCTGATGCGCAGGAAGTAAATGTAATCCCAGCGGTTTTCATGGAAAGGGTCGTCGATCATCGGCGTGCCCAATAGAAATCGGATCTGACCGCGAGTCATCCCGACTTCTGCCTGATCAATGTCTTCCTGGTCGAGTAAATTTCCTTGCGATAACGCAGCTTGATAGACACAGCTGCTGGTCAACGCACAGGCGATAATTAGGAAAAAGGTTAATAAGCGTTTATGCATAATTTTATATGACAATCTGTTCATTGTTTGGTGCCGTATTTTAGCTATTCGCACCAAATCCACTATGGTGCGACCCGATCAACTGGGACATAATAGGCGCGCATGATACCGTCTTGTTCCCCGTCGCGGTAGCCGCTACGAAATCGTTCGATTAAAGAGAGATCCCCGAGATGTTACAGCGTCAGGAATTACGAGATGCGGGCCTTAAGGTAACACTGCCCCGGCTGAAAATACTGGAAATACTGGAAAACAGTGTGCAGCGTCATTTGAGTGCTGAAGATCTTTATCGCGAACTCATCGGCACCGGCGAAGAAATCGGATTGGCAACTGTCTACCGGGTGCTGACTCAGTTTGAAGCTGCCGGCCTCGTTATTCGGCATAATTTCGAAGGTGGGCACTCAGTATTTGAGCTCGATAGCGGTGATCATCACGACCACATGGTTTGTATCGAGACGGGCGATGTTGTTGAGTTCTTGAGCGACGAGATCGAAGCGCTCCAACATCGCATTGTTAAGGACTACGGCTATGAACTCGTGGATCACAGCCTGGTTCTCTATGTACGGCCCCTAAAGAAGATAGAGCCCACTTAGACATCAAGCGCGTTTGTTGACCCGCCCGTTGCGTCGTTCTGAATTGAGCATTTCGGCCGCGTGATCGCGAGTTCGGTCGGTTATTTCAACTCCCCCAAGCATGCGGGCAATTTCCTCAATTCGTTCTTCCTCGGTCAGGTATGTGATGCTGGTTTTAGTCGACTTGCCGTCACTCAGCTTCATGATGCGAAAATGATTGTCGCCCAAACTGGCAACTTGCGGCAGGTGAGTAACACAAAAAACCTGTCGTGATTTGCCGAGATCGTGCAAACGTGTCCCGACCATTTCCGCAACGCCGCCGCCGACGCCGCTATCGACCTCATCAAAGACCATAGTGGGTATCGCGCTGCCATCGCTGGCGATGACCTGAATGGAAAGACTCATTCGTGATAGCTCACCGCCAGAGGCGACTTTGGATATAGGCTGTGTTTTTTGGCCCGGATTTGCGCTAATCAGGTATTCGATGTCATCGACACCAAATGCACGTGGTTCGGATATATCGCGTGCCGCCACGCTCACCTCAAAAACACCGCCTGGCATGCCCAGACCGGCCATGGCCTTGGTAACATCTTTTGAGAATGCTTTTGCCGCTTTTTTCCGTCCCGCCGACAATCGTTTTGCAGACTTGCGGAAATTGGCTTCAGCGAGCTGCACTGATTCTTTCAATTCGGCGCCGCGTTCTTCTGCATGTGTAAGGTCACTTAGTTGCTTGCCTAGATGTTGATGAAGTTCGCCGATGCCCTCCGGATCAATACGATGTTTGCGAGCGATGTTATTGATTGCATCCAATCGCTCCTCGACGAAATTTTGTCGCGCCGGGTCCATATCGAGCGCATCCCCGTAGCGGCGCAAACTATCGGCTGCCTCAGAGACTTGAATATTGGCTTCCTGCAGCATGTCGACAATGGGGCTCAAGGCTGGGTCGACGCTCGCAAGCGATTCGATCGTTAGTGTGGCCTCGGCGAGTAGCGACTGCGCGTTGCTGGCATCGGCGTCGAATAGCCGTTCAAGCGATGACGCGACACCCTCCGTCAGACGACCGCTGTTTTGCAGTTTGCTGCGCTCATCGGCTAGCTTATCGAGTTCCCCTTTTTGTAAGTCCAGCGCATTTAACTCGTCTAGCTGAAATCGCAAGAGTTCGAGCCGGGCATTGCGATCGTTGTTCGCAGTTTCGAGTTCATTGAGTTGCGTCGCGAGCGTATGCCACTCGCTAAAAGCAGTGGCTGTTGCAACTGCCACATCGACAAGGCCGCCATAATAGTCCAACAGGTTGCGTTGAATATCGCGACGTCCAAGTGATTGATGGAAGTGCTGACCGTGAATGTCGACGAGCATTTCACCGAGCGTCTTCAGGCTTTGCAGCGGCACACTATTGCCGTTAATAAACGCACGCGAACGACCGTCGGCGCCGACCACGCGACGCAAATTGCACTCGTCATCGAGATCCAGCATTTGTTCGTCGAGCCAGACGCGTGCATTAGGGAGATTCTGTAAATCGAATTCCGCCGTAAATTCTGCTCGCTTTGCACCAGTACGAACGAGACCACTGCCGCCTCGTTCTCCAAGCACGAGACCGAGTGCGTCGACGAGAATAGATTTGCCGGCACCGGTTTCACCAGTGAGGACGGTCATTCCAGCAGAGAACTCGACCTCAACCGCGTCGATTATTGCGAAGTTTCGAACCTGGAGACTATTAAGCATCGTTGCTGCCCGAGTTTCTAATACGGCTGTCCCGGCCCCAATGCAGTTTGGAGCGCAGGATTTCATAGTAGTCATATCCGGGAGGGTGAATGAGCTTGATCGGATTGTCAGCGGTAGCGATCCGCAGCTTGTCGCCCGGCTGGAATTCTCCAATCGCATGACCATCGACGCTGATTTCAGCTTTAGCGTCGTCACGCGGCAGCAAGGTGACTTCGATATGCTGGCTGGCAGGAATCACGATAGGACGATCACTGAGTGTGTGAGGGCAAATCGGCACTACGACGACGGCCTCAAGATGCGGTTCAATGATTGGCCCGCCACAACTCAGCGCGTACGCGGTGGACCCCGTTGGGGTTGCCACAATCAATCCATCTGCCATGTGCGTGTTGACATAACGATCCGCAATCCGTGTTTCGAAATCGAGAATGCGCCCGGTATCGCGACGTTGCAGAACAATGTCATTTAGCGCGAGTGCGGTGCTGGAAGCTTTATTTTCGCGGACGATGGTCGCTGCTAAGCGTAGCCGCGATTCTTCCGCATAGTTGCCGTTTAAAATCTGATCCAGGCTTTCGTGCATTTGATCCGGCGATACATCGGTCAGGAAACCAAGGCGTCCCCGGTTGACCCCGAGTAGGGGCACGTCTGTATCTTTGGTCAATGCCGCTGCGTGCAACATCGTGCCATCGCCGCCCACCGCAATAATCAGGTCCGCCTCATCGGCAAGCGCATCGCCATCTACTGCGCGAATCGACAAAGCAGCGGCATTGGTGGCGTCCGCTATGACATCTATTCCGGCGCCCAGCAAATGACTGGCGACGAGATGCATCGGTTCTGCAACACGTGCATCCGCGTAGAGGCCCACCAGGGCAACTGTTTCGTACTGTTTCTTCATGCCAGGATCAAAACTCGTCAGGATTTGTTATGCATCGAAATCGGCAGGGCTACAACTGATTGTTGCAAACCCTTGACCCGTCGCCAAGCCGTTGTTAGGTTTTTGTTTCACACTAACACATTGTGTTGCTGCCCCATTTTTCGTAACTGTGCGAATGTCATCGGATTCGATTCCAGAACTACCTAACGAGCGCGCTCAACAACTGCTTAAAGTGCTGATTCAGCGCTTCATTCGGGACGGGCAGCCTGTGGGTAGTCGAACCTTGGCGCAAAAGTCGGGAATCGAACTCAGTCCAGCGACTATTCGCAATGTCATGTCGGATCTTGAAGAGCTTGGTCTAATTTCCGCCCCGCACACCTCTGCGGGACGCATTCCTACGGCACAGGGTTACCGGCTTTTTGTGGATTCGCTTATTCGTTTCAAGTCGCCCAATAAAGCGGATATAGATCGGCTGAAAACACATTTCGTCGAGAAGGCTGATAATCCGGGATCATTGCTGGATTCCGTCTCCAGCATGCTGTCCGAGTTAACCAGTTTGGCTGGGGTAGTGAGCGTGCCGAAAGGGCAGCGGGCGATCCTTCGACAGATTGAATTTCTGTTTCTGTCGGACAATCGCGTGTTAGCGATTCTTGTAATCAATGACCGGGAAGTTCAAAACCGAGTCTTACACACAGAAACAGCCCATTCGCGCGACGAACTACAGCGCGCAGCGAATTACATCAACGAAAATTATGTCGGGACCGAGCTGGACAAGATTCGTACTGGATTGATCGCCGACCTCGATGACACGCGCGACACAATGAATCAGGCGATGATGGATATCATTACTGTTGCACAGTCTGCGATGGATGGCGCGGCGACGCCAAAAGAAGAATTTTTGTTGTCGGGCGAAACCAAGTTGATGGACTTCGCTGAAATGTCCGATGTGGAAACCTTGCGCCGGCTGTTCGACGCGTTTTCCAAGAAGAGATTCATGCTGAACCTGCTCGATAAAAGCATCAACGCTGATGGCGTACAAGTGTTTATAGGCAACGAATCTGGATATCAGATTCTGGACGATTGCAGCATTGTGACGGCGCGATACCATCTTGACGACGACCACGTCGGTGTATTGGGTGTCATTGGGCCAACTCGTATGGCCTACGAACGGGTCGTTCCAATCGTCGATATTACGGCGCGTTTGCTGGAATCAGCCCTCAAGGCACCCGGCTAAACATTTAATAGTCCAATTAGGGCGGATTATTTCCGCTAGACCCTTGATATTTGCTGGCGGAGCCCCACAATTCTCGCAATCTGAAATTCGACTGATCCAAGGGTCGGATTGTGACTAAATTGTGGAGCAAATTGAGATGAATTCAGAGCCTGATCGCGACGACGAAGAGCGTGTTGCGGAAGAAGCCGGCGAGGAAGTGGTCGCCGAGATTGCCGAAGACATTGAAGTCGACGAATTAACGGCGCTTCAGGTGAGAGTGGACGAAAATTGGGACAAGTACCTGCGGACCGCGGCCGAGCTCGAAAATGTACGGAAGCGAGCGGCACGAGATGTCGAAAAAGCGCACAAATTTGCCGTCGAGCGTTTTGCGACCGATATTTTGGCGGTCTGCGACAGTCTGGAGATGGCGTTGGCCACAGAGGGTGATGTCAGTGTCGATAGCCTGCGTGAGGGAAACGAGGCAACACTGAAGCTGCTGGGCTCGGTTTTATCCCGTTTTTCCGTGGAAGTGTTGGATCCGCATGGCGAACCGTTCGACCCAGAGTTGCATGAAGCTATGACGATGCAGCCCTCAGAGGAAGTCGAACCTGGAACCGTGGTGACCGTAATTCAGAAGGGTTACGCCTTGAATGGGCGACTTTTACGACCAGCACGCGTCGTGGTCGCGTCAGAACCCAGCTAAATAGCGGAATTTGGGCAACTTAGCGCTTGAATCACAATAGGCTGTCCCCATTGACTGGCTAGTCAGAAATTTAACGAATATTTGGAGTACTAAATCATGGGTAAAGTTATTGGTATCGACCTAGGTACTACCAATTCCTGCGTCGCTGTCATGGAGGGCGATAAGCCCCGCGTAATTGAGAACAGCGAAGGGGATCGAACCACGCCCTCAATTGTTGCATTCAGCAAGAACGATGAGGTTCTAGTAGGTCAATCTGCCAAACGGCAGGCAGTGACCAATCCAACCAACACCTTGCATGCCGTTAAGCGCTTGATAGGACGGCGCTTTGAAGATGATGTCGTGCAACGTGATATTGATATGGTCCCGTACGCAATTGTCAACGCCGACAATGGTGATGCATGGGTTGAAGCGAATGGTAAGGCAATGGCGCCGCCGGAGGTCTCGGCTCGCGTCCTGATGAAAATGAAGAAAACCGCCGAGGACTATCTTGGTGAAGAAGTTACTGAGGCAGTCGTTACCGTGCCGGCTTACTTCAATGATTCTCAGCGCCAGGCAACCAAAGACGCCGGCAAGATTGCGGGTCTCGACGTCAAACGTATTATCAACGAGCCGACGGCGGCAGCCCTTGCCTATGGCATGGATAAAAAACGTGGCGACGCAAAAATTGCGGTGTTCGATCTCGGTGGCGGCACATTCGATATTTCGGTTATTGAAATTGCCGAAGTCGATGGCGAGCATCAATTTGAAGTGCTGGCTACAAACGGCGATACCTTTCTCGGCGGTGAAGATTTCGACATGCAGATCATTAAGTATCTGACGTCTGAGTTCGAGAAAGAAAGTGGCGTCGATATCACTGCAGACCCACTAGCGATGCAACGCCTGAAAGAGGCCGCTGAGAAGGCCAAAATCGAGTTATCGACGCAACAGCAAACGGAAGTGAATTTGCCGTATATCACAGCTGATTCAACCGGGCCCAAGCACCTTAATATCAAGCTAACGCGCGCCAAACTCGAGTCGTTGGTCGAGGCCCTCGTGGCGCGCACGATTGAGCCTTGTCGTATCGCGCTGACGGACGCTGGTTTGAAAGTCAATGAAATCGACGACGTCATTCTGGTAGGCGGGCAAACCCGTATGCCGAAAGTGCAGGAGGAAGTACAAAACTTCTTTGGTCAGGAGCCGCGTCGTGACGTGAACCCGGATGAGGCAGTTGCAGTCGGCGCTGCTATTCAGGGTGGTGTTTTGGCCGGTGACGTGACAGACGTCTTGTTGTTGGACGTAACGCCGCTTTCGCTCGGTATCGAAACGCAGGGTGAAGTCATGACCTCGCTTATCGGTAAGAATACGACGATTCCTGCCAACGAGACGCAGGTTTTCTCGACGGCAGCTGATAATCAAACTGCTGTGACCATCCATGTCCTGCAGGGCGAACGGCAGCGTGCAAATGACAACAAATCGCTGGGTCGATTTGATTTGTCGGATATTCCACCGTCGCCGCGAGGCCTGCCGCAAATTGAAGTCCAGTTCGACATCGATGCCAATGGCATTCTGAATGTGTCCGCCAAGGATAAGGCGACCGGCAAGAGCCAGACCATTGTGATCAAGGCCTCAAGTGGTCTTTCCGACGATGAAATCGAAACCATGGTCGCGGATGCTGAGAGCAATGCTGAGGACGATAAGAAATTCCGTGAACGAGTCGATGCTCGAAATCAGGCCGAGGGTTTGATTCACGCTTCTGAAAAGACATTGAGCGAGGCGGGCGATAAGGTGAGTGGCGAAGAGCGCCTGGCAGTCGAAAATGCCGTGTCAGATTTGAAAGCCGTACTGGATGATGGTGACAAAGAGACGATCGAGGCGAAAACTGCAGCACTTGCGGAAGCATCTGCGTCAGTTGCTCAGAAACTCTATGCCGAGCAAGCGGCAGATGGAGCTGAAGCTGCGGAAGGCGATGCTGGCGAAAACGATGATGTGGTCGATGCTGAATTCGAGGAAGTGGACAGCGACGACAAAAAGTAGTCGAAGTTTCGTCTTAAGCAAGCAAGAACTTATCGGGCGTCGCTTGCGGCGCCCGATTCTTAATATTGAAGCGCAAAACTATGGCAAAACGTGACTACTACGAAATTCTCGGCGTCGGCAAAGACGCGTCAGGGGATGAAATAAAGAAGTCGTACCGACGTCTTGCTATGAAGCATCACCCGGATCGGAACAAAGACGATGCGAGTGCTGAGGAAAAATTCAAAGAAGCTAAGGAAGCGTACGAGGTCCTTAAGGACAGCGACAAACGTGCTGGCTATGATCGATACGGTCACGCAGCAGGCGCCAGCGGTGCAGCCGGTGGCGGTGGATTTGGTGCCGAAGGCTTCGGTGACGTATTCGGTGACGTATTCGGCGATATATTTGGCGGCGGCGGCCGCCGTGGTGGTGCCAGTCAGGTTTTCCGCGGTGCCGACTTAGGTTATGAACTGCAGCTTGACTTGGAGCATGCAGTGGGTGGCGATACGGTCACCATCGACGTGCCGACCCAAGTCAGTTGTGAAGGGTGTAAAGGTAGCGGTGCCGAAAAGGGCTCTGAACCAGTCCAGTGCACCACTTGCGGTGGCGTCGGTCAGGTACGCATGCAGCAGGGATTCTTTTCTATCCAGCAAGCGTGCCCCGCGTGTAAAGGGGCGGGCACCGTTATTGCAGACCCGTGTAAGAGTTGCCACGGACGCGGCCGGGCATCAAAAACCAAAACCCTAAGCGTTAAAGTGCCGGCAGGGGTCGACCAGGGCGATCGCATTCGCCTATCCGGTGAGGGTGAAGCAGGCCGCAATGGCGGGCCAGCAGGCGATCTCTATGTCGAAATTAGGGTTGAGCCACACAAGATATTCGAACGAGACGGCGCTGATTTATCCTGCGAGGTCCCGATTAGTTTCGCGACGGCGACACTTGGCGGAGACGTAGAGCTGCCGACCTTGGGCGGGCACGTGTCACTGAAAGTTCCGGCAGGCACGCAGTCTGGGAAGATCTTTCGTCTCAGAGGAAAAGGCGTCACGACGGTTCGTGACCATGGAACCGGTGATTTATTTGCGCGTGTAGCGGTAGAGACACCGGTGGATCTGACAGAAGATCAGGAATCGCTGTTGCAGAATTTTGAAGATTCGGTGAATGCTGGCGGCGATCGTCATAACCCACGGGCTGGCGGATGGCTGGATACGGTCAAACGCTTCTTCGAGAAGATTAATTAGAGGTTCCGAAGCAAATTTTCAAAAATCGGCTAGCAGATCCACCGATCCTTCAGTAAACTACGGCCGTCTGTCAGCACGTCGGCGGACATTCAGGCGGAAGGCTGTGTTCTTCCGCTTTTGTGCATCTAAAGTAAGCGCATAATGGTTTTTGGCCGCTTCATTAGAGGGAATTTTGTTTGACGACGCCCGCTGTTATGGCTCTGCAAGACGGAACCACATTCCGCGGCGTATCTGTTGGCGCAGAAGGCAAAACCATTGGCGAAGTCGTCTTCAATACGGCGATGACGGGTTACCAGGAAATTCTCACGGATCCCTCCTATTGCCGCCAAATCGTCACATTGACCTATCCTCACATCGGTAATACCGGAACCAATAGCGACGATATGGAATCGTCGCAGGTGCATGCATCAGGTCTGGTCGTCCGTGACAGTTCCATGCTGGCAAGTAGCTGGCGCAATGAGCGATCTTTATCTGATTTTTTGAAGGCGAGCAATACGGTCGCGATTGCCGAAATTGATACACGCAAACTGACACGGATTCTCCGCGAGAGTGGAGCGCAGTCCGGCTGCATCATGACCGGCGACGCAGATCCGGAAGTCGCTGTGCAGCACGCCAATAAATTTCCAGGGATTGCCGGTATGGATCTGGCGAAGTTCGTGAGCACCGACGTGCAGTATCAGTGGTGCCATGGCGTCATGTTTGGCGAGCGCACGAGAATTATGAATCGCAGAATTGCGCCCTATCATGTTGTTGCCTACGACTTTGGGGTCAAGCGCAACATTTTGCGTGTCCTTTCAGATATGGATTGTCGGATGACCGTTGTGCCGGCGACGACTTCGGCCGAAGAGGTGTTAGCGCTAGCACCAGATGGTGTCTTTTTGGCCAATGGGCCGGGAGATCCCGAACCTTGCGACTATGCAATAACCGCGATAACTGAAATCCTTGAGACCGCCGTGCCGGTATTTGGCATTTGCCTTGGCTATCAACTTCTAGCGCTCGCCGTTGGAGCGAAAACCATGAAGATGAAGTTCGGTCATCACGGTGCCAATCACCCGGTGCTGGACCTCAAGACCGGCCGCGTCAGCATCACCAGTCAAAATCACGGTTTCGCGGTTGATTCAAAAACATTACCTGAAACGGTCGAAGTGACCCATGAATCATTATTTGATGGTTCGCTGCAGGGCATCGCCATAAAAGATCGAGCGGCCTATGGTTTTCAAGGACATCCTGAAGCCAGCCCCGGACCACATGACGTCTTGTATTTATTTGAGCGGTTTATCAGCGATATGGATCATTACAAGCGCCGTTCGAGTCAAACGACGGTAGCTATTTAGTTGTTATGAAACAAAGGATTATAAAGTTTACTTCAGGTAAATACTTACTCAGATACTGGGCGGCAGCGTAGGCGATGCCTAAGCGTACAGACATTGAAAGCGTTCTGATCATCGGCGCTGGGCCAATCATTATCGGTCAGGCGTGCGAGTTCGATTACTCAGGTGCGCAGGCATGCAAAGCCCTTAAAGAGGAAGGTTATCGGGTCATTCTGGTGAATTCTAATCCAGCGACGATTATGACCGATCCCGAAACTGCCGATGCGGTGTATATCGAACCGGTGCACTGGACCTCCCTCGAACGCGTTATCGCCAAGGAGAGGCCAGACGCACTCCTACCGACAATGGGCGGTCAAACCGGTCTCAATTGCGCGCTCGATCTGGTTCGAGAGGGCGTTCTCGATAAATATAACGTTGAATTGATTGCCGCGTCTCGTGAGGCCATCGATATGGCGGAGGATCGTGATCTCTTTCGGAAGGCCATGGGCGAGATCGGTCTTGAGGTGCCGCTTGCAGAAATCGCGCATTCGCTCGACGAGGCTATCGAGAAGCAAGTGAATGTTGGCTACCCGACTATTATCCGGCCATCTTTCACACTAGGCGGAACCGGCGGGGGCATCGCGTACAACCAGGAAGAGTTCCAACGCATCGTCGCGCACGGCCTTGAAATGTCGCCGACGACAGAAATTCTTCTGGAAGAATCTGTTATTGGCTGGAAAGAATTTGAGATGGAGGTTGTCAGAGACAAAAACGACAACTGCATCATCGTTTGTTCGATCGAGAATGTCGATGCGATGGGAGTGCACACCGGTGATTCCATCACGGTCGCGCCAGCGCAAACGCTGACAGATAAAGAATATCAACGAATGCGTAATGCCTCGATTGATGTGTTGCGCAAAATAGGCGTTGAGACAGGCGGATCGAATGTTCAGTTTGCAGTGAATCCTGAAGACGGTCGTCTCTTAGTCATTGAGATGAATCCACGTGTGTCGCGCTCATCGGCACTCGCGTCCAAAGCAACAGGGTTTCCGATTGCCAAAATCGCCGCGAAACTCGCGATCGGCTACACACTTGACGAGCTAAAGAATGAGATCACTGGCGGGGCAACGCCGGCCTCGTTTGAGCCGACCATTGACTATGTGGTCACAAAAGTTCCACGTTTTACCTTTGAAAAGTTTCCAGGTTCGGTGGATCGATTGACGACGCAGATGAAATCGGTCGGTGAAGTCATGGCCTTTGGCCGAACATTTCAAGAGTCATTGCAGAAAGCACTTCGTGGTCTCGAGACTGACGTTGACGGGTTGGTTGAGAAATTTGGGCCGATTGTTGACGATGAAAGTCGTGACAGGCTGCGACAAGAAATGCGCCTATCGGGCCCCGACCGAATTTTCTATGTCGCTGACGCATTGCGTGCCGACTTTGACGTTCAAGGCGTTGCCGATCTATCTGGAATTGATCCATGGTTTTTGGCACAAATTGACGATTTGGTGAAAGAAGAGACTGTTATGCGCAGCGCTGGCCTCGATGCGCTGGACGCGACTCGAATTCGCCAGTTAAAAAGAAAAGGATTTAGTGACTCAAGAATTGCGACGTTGACGCGTCAGGACGAAAGTGTCATCCGCAAACGGCGTATCGCTGCAGGCATTCGTCCTGTGTTCAAACGCGTCGACACCTGCGGGGCAGAATTCACAACCACCACGGCTTACATGTACTCAACCTATGAAGAAGAGTGCGAGTCGTTACCGAACGATACCGCAAAGATCATGATACTTGGTGGTGGTCCGAATCGCATTGGTCAGGGGATCGAGTTTGATTACTGCTGTGTGCACGCGGCTATGGCGCTTCGTGAAGCTGGTTATGAAACGATCATGGTTAACTGTAATCCTGAAACGGTTTCCACAGACTACGATACATCTGATCGTCTGTACTTCGAGTCATTGACGTTTGAAGACGTTATGGAGGTAATCGAAAAGGAGCAACCGCAAGGCGTCATTGTGCAATATGGTGGGCAAACGCCGCTAAAGTTAGCGAGAGAGCTCGAGGCCGCAGGCGCGCCGGTCATCGGTACGTCGCCTGACTCCATTGACCTTGCCGAGGATCGCGAGCGATTCCAGCAGCTGGTCGAAGACCTGGCATTGAAACAACCACCCAACAAGGTGGCAAGAAGTACTGAAGAAGCACTCGCAATGGGCGGCGATGTTGGCTATCCCTTGGTGGTCAGGCCCTCGTATGTCCTGGGTGGTCGAGCGATGGAAATCGTTCACGGTGAAGAGGATTTGGCGGTGTACATGGACGCGGCGATCGGCGTTTCGAATGATAGTCCGGTGTTACTCGATCGTTTTCTTGACCTTGCCACTGAAGTTGATGTCGATGCGATTTGCGATGGTGAGCGAGTATTGATTGGCGGCATAATGGAGCACATCGAACAAGCAGGCGTGCATTCAGGTGATTCCGGTTGTTCGCTACCACCATTTAGTCTGAGCGCCGAAGTGCAGCAATCGCTAATCGAACAAGTGACTAGCCTCGCCAAGGCGCTCAAAGTTATCGGACTTATGAACACTCAGTTCGCGATTCAAAACGACATAGTCTATCTGCTGGAAGTAAATCCGCGGGCTTCGAGAACGGTACCCTTTGTTTCGAAAGCGACTGGATTGCCATTGGCCAAAATCGCTGCGCGGGTGATGGTCGGTGAGACTTTGGAGCAGCAAGGAATAGTAAATCAGCGTATTCCCGAATATTATTCAGTGAAAGAATCAGTTTTCCCATTCATCAAGTTCCCCGGTGCAGATCCGATTCTTGGGCCTGAAATGAAGTCGACCGGAGAAGTGATGGGCGTGGGTCGATCATTCGGCGAGGCGTATGCGAAGGCGCAGTTAGCGTCGGGCGTGGTACTGCCGACCAAAGGCGCTGCTTTGCTAAGCGTGCGCGATCGGGATAAGGCAGGCACAGTAGAACTCGCCAATATTCTTGTCGAGCGAGGTTTCGACATTGCTGCCACGCACGGAACAGCAAAAATGTTCGTTGCTGCGGGCATCGAATGTCGGCGGATAAACAAAGTTCGCGAAGGTCGACCACACATTGTAGACATGATTAAAAATGGGGAATTTGCGCTAATCGTCAATACGACCGAGGGAAAACAAGCGATCACCGAGTCACGGTCTATCAGGGCTGAGGCGGTGCGCCGCAACGTTACCTACTACACGACGGTCGGTGCCGCAGTCGCAACGTGTAAGGCTTTAGAGCATTTAGATGACAGTGACGTAAACCGATTACAGGATTTGCATAAAGAGGTTGCCGCATGAGTAAGGTTCCGATGACAGTACGTGGCGAAGGATTGTTGCGCGATGAACTCCGTCGCTTGAAGTCGGAAGACCGACCTAGAGTGATCCATGCTATCGCGGAAGCGCGAGAGCATGGTGACTTGAAGGAAAATGCCGAATATCACGCCGCGAAAGAACAGCAAGGGTTCATTGAGGGGCGCGTTAAAGAGATCGAAGGTAAGTTGTCGCATGTTCAGGTCATTGACGTGACCGCGGTCGACGCTCGCGGAAAAGTGGTTTTTGGTTCGACTGTTGAACTGCTAGATGGCCAAACGGATAAGGAAACGACCTATAAAATTGTAGGGGAAGACGAAGCCGATATTAATGCGGGCATGATTTCATTTTCGTCGCCCATCGCACGCGCCCTGATCGGCAAGAACGAGGGCGACGAGATTTCATTTTCGGCGCCTGCTGGCGACAAGCACTATGAAATTATCGAGGTTCGCTACGTTTAATTAGCATTCTCACACCGGCAGCGAGATTTTAGGTTTTTCAGCGTTGCGGCGAAAAAGCAGGGCAACATTGCCAATTCGGCTCACCAGGTCCGCCGATTGTTTTTCGCATAGAGCGTGAATGATGGCATCCCGAGTTTCCCGATCTCCGGCACGGACCCGCACTTTAATCAATTCATGATGTTGAATTGTTGACGCGAACTCCTTGAGTAATGACTTAGAGAGTCCTCCGTCGCCCACAATAATGACTGGCTTCAACGGATGGCCGAGGCCACGTAAGTATTTATTTTGTTTTTCTGAAAGGCTCATTCGGCAATTGTAACTGGTACTCCGTCAGGGTGACAATTCGCTGAATCCGCAATTGTCACCTTGACGGAGTACTAGGGTAGATGAGTAAACCGAGACGAAGTGGAGGGTCCTGGCGACAAAGGCAGGAAAAAGACCCATACGTGCAGATGGCGCGTCGGGACGGCTGGCGCTCGCGTGCGATTTATAAACTCGAACAAATCGCTGACAAAGAGCGATTTCTTCGCCCTGACATGGTGTGTGTTGATCTCGGTGCTGCGCCGGGTAGTTGGAGCCAGTACGTGACAAATCGCCTGCAGGGCAAGGTGAGGCTCGTAGCGTTGGATTTATTGCCCATGGACATTTTGCCGTCCGTTGAATTCATTCAAGGCGATTTCACGGAGGAATCTGTTCTTGAGCAGGTGATCCAGACACTGGGAGATTCGCGAGCAGATCTTGTAATGTGCGACATGGCACCCAACATAACGGGTACTAAAGTCGTTGATCAGCCGCGTTCGATGTATTTAGCGGAACTAGCGCTTGATTTTGCCGTGAAAACACTTAAATCAAAGGGAAGTTTTGTTTGCAAGGTTTTTCAGGGAACCGGTGTTGACGAATTCATAATTGCTGCACGGCAGCATTTTGAGAAAGTGAAGGTTGTTAAGCCAAAGGCATCAAGGGCTGGCAGCAGAGAAGTGTATTTGGTAGGACGAAATTTTCAACGTTGATGTATACAGAATAAGGCGTTTTTGGCAGCTAAAACGGACAGATTTGGGGCCGTGAGAATGCGATATGTCTTGTAGCGAGAAACTATTAAATTATAGTAGTGTCTAAGCACATTAGACACAGTCTAAATTAGGTAAGTGGAGTGGTATTTATACCGTGAATGATCTAACTAAAAATGTTCTTGTTTTCATCGTCATCATTGTGGTGCTTCTGTCTGTTGTGCAGGGCCTCAGCGGCGTCAGTGGTCAGGGTCCACAAAAACAAGACTATTCTGAATTCCTAAGCGACGTTCGTTCGGGCGCGGTTGAGCGGGCCGAATTCGACGACGAAAAAATAAGCTACGGCAATCGCATCCCGCTGCAGAACTATACGATCAGTCCGGAAACCGACAACAACACCTTGATCGGTATTCTTGAGGACAACGGTGTCAAGTTTACGGCGCAGGAGCCTGAGTCAACGAGTCTCATTGGCCAGCTGCTGATAAATTCTTTTCCAATTTTGTTACTTATTGGTGTGTGGATTTATTTCATGCGTCAGATGCAAGGTGGTGGTGGCGGCCGTGGCGCCATGTCATTTGGAAAAAGCAAAGCGCGATTACTCGGTGAAGATCAGGTTGGCGTCACTTTTGCGGATGTTGCCGGTATTGACGAAGCGAAAGACGAGGTCAGCGAGATCGTTGATTTCCTGAAAGACCCCAGTAAGTTTCAACGACTGGGGGGTAGGATTCCTAAGGGCGTACTCATGGTTGGTTCGCCCGGCACGGGTAAGACTCTGCTTGCCAGAGCGATCGCAGGAGAAGCAAAAGTACCGTTCTTCACGATTTCTGGATCAGACTTCGTCGAGATGTTTGTTGGGGTTGGCGCGTCCCGTGTTCGAGATATGTTTGATCAAGCAAAGAAACAGGCGCCTTGTATCATCTTTATTGATGAGCTTGATGCGGTTGGACGTCATCGTGGCGCGGGTCTTGGTGGTGGTCACGACGAACGTGAGCAAACGCTCAACCAAATGCTGGTTGAAATGGACGGCTTTGAAGGCAGCGAGGGCATAATCGTTATCGCCGCCACTAACCGACCTGATGTTTTGGATCCGGCCTTGCTTCGACCGGGTCGATTTGATCGGCAGGTTGTAGTGCCGCTTCCCGACATACGCGGTCGCGAACTTATTCTTAAAGTTCACATGCGCAAGGTTCCATTGGACGACGATGTTGTCCCAAGCTTTATCGCACGTGGTACCCCGGGTTTTTCCGGCGCGGATTTGGCGAACCTCGTAAACGAAGCGGCGCTGTTTGCCGCGCGCCTAAACAAGCGAGTTGTCAGCATGGACGAATTCGAGAAGGCGAAAGATAAAATCATGATGGGCGCGGAAAGGCGCTCGATGGTGATGAGCGAAAAAGAAAAACTCAACACGGCCTTCCACGAAGCGGGTCATGCAATCGTTGGCTATTGTGTTCCTGATCATGATCCGGTTTATAAAGTGACTATCATTCCGCGCGGTCGCGCACTGGGTGTCACGATGTATTTGCCTGAAGAGGATAAATACAGCGTTTCCAAGGCTGCGTTGGAGAGCAGTATTTCGACGCTATTTGGGGGTCGAATTGCGGAAGAGATGACGTTGGGAGAGGACTACGTCACCACAGGCGCATCGAACGATATCGAACGTGCGACAGAAATCGCGCGCAATATGGTGACCAAGTGGGGACTATCCGAAAAACTTGGACCGCTGACTTATAGCGAAGACGATGGTGAAGTGTTTCTTGGTCGATCCGTGACACAGACTAAACATGTCTCTGATGTCACCGCGAATACGATCGACGCAGAAGTCCGAACGATTATCGATCGAAACTACGTGCGCGCAGAAGAATTGCTGAAAGAGAACGAAAAGAAATTGTATGCAATGGCCAATGCGTTGATGAAGTACGAGACCATCGATCACGAGCAGGTTAAGGACATCATGGAAGGGCGTGAGCCTAGACCGCCAGCGGATTGGAATGATTCTGATGATCTGCCGAAGACCAAAGGCAGTGAGGACGATAAATCGGATTCGGTATCCCCAATCGGCGGCACAGCCAGCGAGCACTAACCGCAGATAGAACGAAAAACGAAAAACGGCAGCCTTCGTGTTGCCGTTTTTTTACCGCGAGTTGCTGAAATGTCGCATCCCAAAATTGATTTTTCACGATCACCGCTGGTCATGGGGATTTTGAACGTTACACCGGACTCATTTTCCGATGGTGGCCAACACTACGCGGGAGCCAATGCACTGGCTCACGCAGTTGCCATGATTGATGCGGGTGCCGATCTCATCGACGTAGGCGGCGGGTCAACTCGCCCGGGGGCGACTGAAATCTCAGTTGATGAAGAGTTGCGACGCGTGATTCCAATCATCGATCAAATTGTCGAACGTTTCGATACAGTCGTATCGATCGATACCAGTAAGCCCGAAGTGATGCGTGCAGCCGTAGCATCAGGAGCATCAATGATCAATGATGTGTATGCACTGCGAAATGACGGCGCAATAGAAGTGGCAGCAGAGTTGGACTGTTCCGTTTGCCTGATGCACATGCAAGGTGAGCCACGGACGATGCAGACGTCGCCACACTACGATCGATTACCACAAGATATTCTTGAGTTTCTGGCGAGGCGAATCGATGCGTGTGTTGCCAGGGGAATTCGCCGCGCGCAAATCATTGTTGATCCAGGCTTTGGGTTCGGCAAACTCGATGTTCACAATCTTGAAATACTGGCAAAACTCGAGCAGTTTTTGGAACTCGGCAGTCCTTTGCTGGTAGGCTTATCGCGCAAACACACGCTCGGAAATTTAACGGGTCGATCTGTAACGGAGCGAGAGGCAGCCGGCATCGCCGCTGCTATCGTCGCGGTTCAGAAGGGCGCAAATATTGTCCGTACGCACGACGTGGGGCCTACAGTCGATGCGTTAGCGGTCTTGCGAGCCACTAAGCAATTTGAGTGAAAATCAATGACTAGAAGTTACTTTGGCACTGATGGCGTACGAGGCAGGGTCGGGGATGACCCGATGAGCGCAGAATTTGCGCTGCGTTTGGCCAGTGCCGCGGCACAGGTGCTGGTACCGGCCGGCGGGACCGTATTGATTGGCAAAGACACTCGATTATCCGGTTACATGTTTGAATCAGCGCTCGAGGCTGGCTTCGTCGCAGCGGGTGCGGACGTTTTGCTATTGGGCCCTCTGCCGACGCCGGGAATCGCGAATCTGACTCAGGTTTTCAAAGCCAGTCTGGGCGTTGTCATCAGCGCTTCGCACAATCCGCATTACGATAATGGGATCAAGTTTTTTGATGGTTCTGGCGCCAAATTATCGGATGAGGTTCAAGAAAATATTGAGCGCCTGCTAACCACACCTGCGATCACACTTGAGTCCGGACAACTCGGCAAAGCGAGGCGCATCGATACGGCGCGCGAACGCTATCAGGATTTTTGCACCTCAACTTTTCCAGAGGATCTGCGACTGGACGGCATGAAAGTCGTCTTTGATGGTGCCAATGGCGCTGGCTATAAGGTTGGACCGCGAACACTGAACAAGTTGGGCGCCGAAGTCATTACAATCGGTTGTTCACCGAATGGAATCAATATTAATGATGGCTGCGGTTCGACCGAGCCGGAATTGTTACAAAAAACCGTTGCGGCTGTCGATGCTGCCGTCGGTATCGCACTTGATGGTGACGGCGACAGAGTGGTAATGGTCGACGAGAATGGCTCGATTGTCGACGGTGATCAACTCTTGTACGTATTAGCGACAGCGCGGCAGGACGAGGGCGTTTTAAAGGGACCGGTGGTTGGCACAGTTATGAGCAATCTGGGTCTTGAGCACGCGTTTCAACACCGGAATATCGAATTCATACGAGCGTCGGTGGGCGATCGGTACGTGCTTGAGGCGCTGCGAGAGTTGGGCGGCATGGTCGGTGGGGAAACCTCCGGACATATGATTTGCCTTGATAAGACCACCACGGGTGATGGCCTTGTTAGTGCCCTCCAGATTCTGGCTATCATGCGGCGAACCGGGAAAAGCCTATCTGACCTCACTAGCGGTATGTCTCGCTATCCGCAAAAGATGATCAATGTACGAACAGAGCGAACATTGAATCCCGACGACGTACCCGAAATTAAGGCCGCAGTAGACCAGGCAGAAAAGGCATTGGCAGATGCCGGCCGGGTCGTATTACGCGCCTCCGGCACAGAACCGGTCATCCGCGTCATGGTCGAGGGTGAAAACGAGGCAGACGTAAATCGTCTTGCCGCGAGCCTGGCCGCCGTGGTTGAAGCCGCCGCCGCTACCTAATCCCAATACAACGTATTTGGCTCCATAATGCCGGTTTGCCGTTGCGCTGGCCGAGAGGGCTCGGTATCCTTGCGCGCTTTTTCACGCAGACGGATTAATGAATAATGCGCGGATATCTGGTCGCCGGAAACTGGAAGATGAATGGCAGCAACGCTGCCAATAGAGCGTTGGTGCAAGGCATTGTCGCGGGCGCTCCCACTGGCGATAGCTTGCAACTGTTGGTTTGCCCGCCGTTTCCTTATCTTGCGGCCGTTTCGGAGATGCTTGGCGATAGCGCAGTAGCGTTAGGATCGCAAAATATCTCGGCGCACGATTCAGGGGCATTCACCGGTGAAACGGCCGGCGATATGTTGCGCGAATCTGGCTGCCAATACGCGATCGTAGGGCATTCGGAGCGACGTGCGTTGATGGGCGAGTCTAGCCAGAATGTGGCTGACAAGTTCCAGGCCGCACTGAAAGTGGGGTTGAAACCGATACTTTGTGTTGGTGAGACCCTTGAAGAACGAGAATCAGGACAAACTGATGCAGTTATCGATGAACAGTTAAATGCTGTCCTCGACACGGCGGGTATTGAGTCATTCGTGGATGCTGTTATTGCGTATGAACCTGTTTGGGCCATTGGTACCGGAATGACGGCCAGTCCTGAACAAGCACAGGATGTGCATCGACATATTCGCGCAGCGCTTGAGGCGCAAAGTGAATCTGTTGCTGCAAAGATTAAGATACTTTATGGCGGCAGTGTAAAAGGTGACAATGCGGCTGGTCTGTTTTCAAAGCCGGATATTGATGGAGGCCTAATTGGTGGCGCTTCACTAAAATCGGACGACTTTTTGGCGATCGCTGATGCTGCCGCGTCGTTGGAATCGAGGTAATTATGAAAGACATGCAAACGCCTGTATTGATCATTCACACGTTGATTGCGATCACAATCGTTGTGCTGGTGCTGATTCAGCGTGGTAAAGGTGCGAGCGCAGGCGCCGCTTTTGGTTCGGGCGCTTCCGGTACGGTATTTGGATCGCGAGGTTCGACGAGCTTTTTTTCTCGTGCTACCGGTATCCTGGCCACCGCATTTTTTGCGACTAGCCTGACATTGGCCTATATCAGTAGCCAGCAATCTGGTTTGACGGATAGTCTGATGGAAGATGTTTCTGTCGGCACGCAACTAGAGCGAGAGGCCCCCCAGGCGGTACCTTCGGTGACCGACGGTGTGCCAGCATTGGATAATGTCGAGGCAGAAATTGAGGATTTGGCTGCACCGACGTTAGATGCCGAGACGCCCGAGCTTGAGACTCCGGAAGAGGAGTAGACGCAAGCCAGACTGAACAAATAGCCGATGTGGTGGAATTGGTAGACACGCTGTCTTGAGGGGGCAGTGGCGAAAGCTATCCCGGTTCGAGTCCGGGCATCGGCACCAACAAAAAAAGGGGTGTGGCCAGAAAACGGCCATACCCCTTTTTTTGTTGGTGATACAGCAAGACCCGCTGTTAGGTGCCATCTCTGTTCTTGGCAACAGCCCCGAAAAAAACAAGTAGCTGCTCGCCTTCGAGGCTATCTGACTATCGACTTGAGAGACGCGGTTAGCGTTGAGAATGGGATTTTCCCAGCACGGTTAGCGTCGGCCATCGGCAATCGCATCGGGGTCAGAGTTTGTGACTCAGACCCCTGATCATTTCCTTAGATTCGCCTCCTGGGGCTACGCTCTCGTATACTTCACAGGTTTTCTGGGTCCAGGATTAAAAATGATTCAAAGAGGAAGATTCTCCGCGACTGTTATAGCGGCGTTGCTAGTGATGTTGGTTGGGTGTGGGCAAGAGAGTCCTGAGGCTGTTGCTGAAAAAGGTAAGCCTCGCGTTGCAGTCATTATGAAATCCTTGGCCAACGAGTTTTTTGTCACGATGGCCGCAGGAACACGGGAGCATCACGCTGCGAATAGTGAGTCCTATGACCTAATCATGAATGGCATCAAGGACGAAACCGCGTTGACCGAGCAGGTCGCACTGGTTGAGCAAATGATTGCCACGGGTGTTGACGTAATTGTTTTGGCGCCCGCCGATTCCAAGGCGCTACTCCCGGTCGTTAAACGCGCTATTTCGCGCGGTATCATTGTGATCAACATTGATAACAAACTTGATGACGAGCTGATCGTTGCAGCCGGTATAACGGTACCCTTTGTTGGACCCGTCGATCGAGAAGGTGCTCGTGCGGTGGGTGATTTTCTTGCGACCAAGTTAACGACTGGCGATGACGTCGCGATCATCGGCGGCATCAGCACGGCATTCAATGCACAACAACGCCAGGCGGGATTCGAGGAGGCCATGGCGGCAGCAGGCGCAAACATCGTTAGCGTGCAGGACGGAAACTGGCATCAGGCCAAAGCCAGCACTATTGCGTCGGCACTCATTTCTGAGTACCCGAACCTCAAGGCATTGTTATGCAGTAACGACAGCATGGCGATCGGCGCGGTTGCCGCGGTGCGACAGGCGGGAAAAACCGGTCAGATCCAAGTTGTTGGGTATGACAACATCAGTGCTACTCATGACCTTTTGCGCAATGGCGAATTGTTAGCGACTGCGGATCAGCATGGCGGCCAACTTGCGGTCTATGGAATTGAGTTCGCGTTGCAGATTTTGCGCCATGGCACGGTTCCGGAGGACAAGATGACGCCGGTCGATTTGGTCACTGTTGACGACCTCTAGCTCAGCGCCGTGACAACACCCTTACTCAATGTTTCCGGATTAGATAAGCGATATGCAGTGCCGGTTCTTCGGGGTGTTGATTTTCAGGTTCACCTAGGGCGGGTTCACGCGCTGGTAGGCGCCAACGGTGCCGGCAAGAGTACCTTGTGTCGGATCATCTCGGGTGTCACCGCCTTTGATGAAGGCGAAATGCAGGCAGATGGTGCCGTTTATCGACCAACGTCAGTGCGTGATGGTGAAGGCGCCGGCATTCGCATGGTGATGCAAGAACCGCATTTAATCGATAACCTGAACATCGCTGAGAATTTATTTTTTTCTAATATGCCTACTCGCTTTGGGATGCTTGATTACCCGCGTCTTTACGAGCAAGCCCAAGTAGCACTGGATGGTATGTCGCTGAATGACCTGGATCCACGGCAGAAGGTTGGCAGCCTCGGCATTGGTCAACGCCAACTTATCGAAATCGCGAAAGTCCTCACAAAGCCCTGCAAAGTTCTCATTCTTGATGAGCCAACAGCCGCGCTTACCGACCTGCAGATAGATATTCTCTTTGAAAAAATTTCGACATTACGCGCAGCGGGAGTAGGCGTTATTTACGTTAGCCACCGCATTAGTGAATTCAAAAGGATCGCTGATGAAATCACCGTTCTTCGCAATGGCAAGTCATCGCAACCGCAACTAGTGTCCGATTTAAGTAGCGCACAAATTGTGCAGATGATGGCTGGAACTGCCAGCGTGGATCCTGGATCGTCGCGCGTGGCCTCTCGGGGTCGTGCAGTTCTGAAGATTCGTGATGTGTGTGCGGGTGGCCTGCTGCAGAACATAGATCTCGACATTTACGCCGGAGAGGTTCTCGGAATTGCAGGGCTAATCGGGTCTGGTAGAACTGAGCTGCTACGGGCGATTTTCGGGGCTGACAAAATTGACAGTGGATATCTAAATCTTGGCGATGATGAAACGAAGGTGGCATTCTCATCGCCGCAGGAAGCGGTTGAGCATGGCGTCGGTCTTATACCCGAAGATCGTGTACGCGAGGGTTTGTTGCTAACGGAATCGATTAACAACAATGTGACGATTAATTCGATACAGAAATTCGGTGGGCGCTATGGGATCATTGATAAGGATCAGGAGCATTCCGCCACGGAATCGTATCGAGAGGTGCTCAGTATTGATTGCATTGATATCGGGCAATCCGTTGCGGAGCTGAGTGGGGGCAATCAACAGAAAGTCGTTATTGCGCGTTGGCTCTTGAAGGACTGTGGCATTTTGTTATTCGACGAGCCAACACGAGGAATCGATATTCAAACGCGTGAAGCTATTTATGAATTGCTCTATCGATTGGCCGCGGCAGGAAAGGCGATCGTGGTTGTGTCCAGTGAAACGCGAGAGCTGACGTCAATTTGCGATCGCATCGTTGTATTATCGAATGGTCGGCTCGCCGCCGACTTCAACAAAGACGAGTGGTCTGCCGAAAAGATCATGGCGGCCTCTTTTAGCGCCTATACCGACAATGCAGCCTGATTCCGCTCAACAATCGACCAGTAAGTCCAGAGAGTACCTGGGACTTCTCGCTGCGTTAGTGGCCTTGGTGGTGATTTTTGGCCTGCAAAGTGAGTATTTTTGGTCGTCGCTGACGTTTACTACTTTAGCCAATCAAATTCCGTCTCTAACGGTCATTGCTGTCGGTATGACGTTCGTGCTGATTATTGCGGGCATCGATCTGTCTGTCGGCTCGGTGATGGCACTAAGCGGGTCAGTATTGGGGCTCGCCATTATGGATTTGAGCGCCCCCCTGTGGGTAGCGGGATTACTTTGTTTGGCGACCGGTCTGGCCTGTGGTGCATTCAATGGATTTGTCGTCACACGTTGGGGAGTGCCATCTTTCATTGTCACGCTCGGCATGCTTGAGATCGCACGCGGCGGCGCCTATTTGGTGACGGATTCGCAGACGAAGTATATCGGGGCGTCAGTCGAGTCGATTAGTGCGCCGTTGCCCGGCATCAATCTATCGCCAGCGCTGTTTCTGGCCGTTCTCGTCGTCATCATTGGCCAAATTGTCCTGTCCAGAACGGTCTTTGGTCGCCGCCTGGTGGCCGTTGGGACCAACGAGGAGGCCGTACACCTGTCTGGAATCAATGTTAATCACCTCAAGCTGGCCGTATTTATGCTGGCTGGCGCATTGGCAGCCCTGGGTGGCCTGTTTCACGTAGGCTATTTGCAATCTGCCGATCCGAATGCCGGCATTGGCCTCGAACTAGCGGCCATCGCGGCCGTAGTGGTTGGAGGTACGAGTCTTTCGGGCGGTAAGGGGTCGGTTGTGAATACCTTCCTCGGCGTGCTGATCATTGCTGTATTACAGACCGGTCTCGCGCAAATTGGCGCATCAGAGCCGACTAAGAGGGTCATAACGGGCCTCGTCATCATCGCCGCGGTTATTTTGGATGTGTACCGGAATCGCCGCTATGGCCTCGGAGACTACTTCAAAAAGGTCTTTGGCTGGCCCGCCATTCACGACGGTTCGAATTAATCTGGTCGCTTGATCCCGCCGGAGTAAAAAATCACGCGAACGGCGCAGGGACTGTTGTCTCAGTGGTTCACCCTGATACAATTGTGCACTGAACAGCGCTCCATTCTGCAACATAACGACAGACCTCCGAAATGTTACAAAACTACGTGCCAATTTTGATCTTCCTTGGAGTGGCCACCGGTATCGGCGTGCTTCTGCTCGTGTTGGGTTTTCTATTTGGCAGCGGTAGTAAAGATGCTGAGAAATTGTCTCCTTATGAATGCGGTTTTCCGCCTTTCGATGATTCGCGGATGAAGTTCGATGTTCGCTACTACCTGGTGGCGATCCTATTTATCATTTTCGATCTGGAGATTGCGTTTCTGTTCCCTTGGGCGGTGTCACTTGATGCGATCGGCGCGTTTGGTCTCATTTCGATGTCCATATTTCTCGGATTGTTGGTCGTCGGATTCATCTACGAGTGGAAAAAAGGGGCATTGGAGTGGGATTGAGTAATACGGCGGAGTCTGTTGCCGACGTAGAAACCTCCGCGGAAGGCCAGAGCTTGCAGAAGAAGGGTTTTGTTGTCTCCAGCGTTGACAATGTGATGAATTGGGCGCGAACCGGCTCAATGTGGCCAATGACGTTTGGTTTGGCTTGTTGTGCAGTCGAAATGATGCAAGCCGGCGCGGCACGTTATGACCTCGACCGTTTCGGCATCGTATTTCGACCCAGCCCACGACAATCAGATGTGATGATTGTTGCCGGAACCCTGTGCAACAAAATGGCGCCGGCGTTACGTAAGGTCTATGACCAGATGCCCGAGCCACGATGGGTGGTTTCCATGGGGTCGTGCGCGAATGGCGGCGGCTACTATCATTATTCGTATTCTGTGGTGCGCGGTTGCGATCGGATTGTTCCGGTTGATGTTTACGTTCCCGGGTGTCCGCCAACGGCCGAGGCATTGATTTACGGCCTCATTCAGCTGCAGAAGAAAATTCGTCGTACCAGTACGATCGCGCGTTAGTTTGTTGGGCCTTCTGAAAACCTAATGACTATTTCCATTGAGGCACTTGCCACTCGTATCGATGCTCGCTTCGGTGAGCAGTTGACGCGAATAGGGTCTATCTGCGACGAGCTGACCTACGAAGTTAGTAGGGCAGACTTAATTGCGGTTGCGACGGCGCTGCGTGACGAGAAAGATTTCGGTGTCGATCAACTCATGGATGTGTGCGGGGTGGACTACCTCACGTACGGTGACGTGGAGTGGAAAACAAATAGCGCCACCGAAAGCGGTTTTAGTCGGGGCGTGGATCGCAAACTGGTGATTCTTGACGAGAGCGATACATTCGATTCTCGGCGTTTTGCGATTGTTTATCATCTACTATCGGTGGCTAACAATGTTCGCCTTCGATTGCGAGTATTCACCGGAGAAAATAATCCCCCGATCGTTCCGTCTGTTGTGCCCGTGTGGGGGGCAGCGAATTGGTTCGAAAGGGAAGCGTTCGATATGTTCGGCGTGTTATTTGATGGGCATCCAGACTTGCGCCGAATCATGACTGACTACGGTTTTATCGGTCATCCATTCAGGAAGGACTTCCCGCTGTCAGGCAATGTTGAGGTCAGCTATGACGTGGAAAAAGGTCGCGTCGCTTATCAGCCCGTCAGCATTGAAGAACGTACGCTGGTACCGCGCGTTATTCGCGATGATAATCGCTACTCAGCTGATCTGAAGGATTCTACAAACGATGGCTGAGATTCAAAACTTCACGATGAACTTCGGTCCACAGCATCCAGCTGCGCACGGTGTGTTGCGTTTGGTGCTGGAAATGGACGGCGAGGTCATTCAAAAAGCCGATCCGCACGTTGGGTTGTTGCATCGGGGTACAGAAAAGTTAGCGGAGTCCAAACCCTATAACCAGAGTATTGGCTATATGGATCGGCTCGACTACGTATCCATGATGTGTAACGAGCATGGCTACGTCATGGCAATTGAAAAATTGCTGGGCGTTACACCGCCGAAGCGCGCGCAATATATTCGCGTAATGTTTGACGAAATTACCCGCATTTTGAATCACCTGATGTGGCTGGGCGCTCACGGCCTGGATATCGGTGCCATGACAATGTTTTTGTATTGTTTTCGTGAACGCGAAGATCTTATGGACTGTTATGAGGCGGTGTCTGGAACGCGCATGCACGCCACGTACTATCGTCCGGGCGGCGTATTTAGAGACTTGCCGGATTCAATGCCAAAGTATCAGGCATCAAAATGGCGCAGCCAAAAAGAAGTCGATCGTCTCAATACGATTCGTGACGGTTCATTGCTCGATTTCATCGACGCATTTTGCGACAAGTTTCCAGGTTGTATTGACGAGTACGAAACACTCCTGACGGACAACCGCATTTGGAAACAGCGTACGGTGAACATCGCTGTCGTTTCGCCGGAGCAAGCACTCAATCTAGGGTTCACTGGGCCGATGCTGCGCGGTTCCGGGATCGAATGGGATTTGCGTAGGAAGGAACCGTACGACGTTTACGATGAACTCGACTTTGATATTCCGGTTGGCGTTAATGGCGATTGTTACGATCGTTATTTAGTGCGCGTCGAAGAGATGCGTCAGTCCAATAAGATTGTTCAGCAATGCGTTGCTTGGTTGCGGGAAAATCCCGGGCCGGTAATGATTGACGATCATAAAGTTGTGCCACCGACGCGAGTTGAAATGAAAGACGACATGGAGTCGTTAATTCATCACTTTAAGTTATTCACCGAGGGTTATTGTGTGCCCGAAGGTGAGGCTTATGCTGCCATTGAGCACCCAAAGGGTGAATTTGGCGTGTATCTGGTTTCTGATGGCGCAAACAAACCTTATCGCGTGAAAATACGTGCACCTGGTTTCTCACATCTTGCTGCCATGTCGGAAATGGTGGTGGGGCACATGTTGTCGGATGTCGTTGCCGTTATCGGGACGCAGGATATTGTGTTCGGAGAAATTGATCGATGAGTGATGCAGACGTCCTTACGGACCACGTGCGCGAGGAAATCGATCGCTGGACGGCGCGTTTCCCGGAGGAGCAAAAACGTTCGGCCGTCATCGGCGCGTTACATGCGGTACAGCATGAAAACGAAGGGTATCTGACGGCAGAGCTAATGAATGGTGTTGCGGATTATTTGGATTTGCCAACCATTCAGGTCTACGAAGTTGCCACATTTTATTCGATGTTTCAGACGAAGCCGGTCGGTCGACACAATGTTGCAATTTGCACCAATGTTTCTTGCATGCTGCGTGGTGGAGAAGAATTGGTTGAGCACGTCGAAGAAAGATTAGGCATCAAGTTGGGTGAAAGCACGGAAGATGGGCGCATTTATCTGAAGTGTGAAGAAGAATGTCTTGCCGCTTGCTGTGGTGCTCCGATGATGATGGTTGATCACAAATACCACGAGAACCTAACCACCGAGAAAGTCGACGAAATTCTGGATGGTTTGGAATGACTGAACTCCAGCACAATTTGGTTTGCTTCAATACGTTCGGTGAGGATGAACCGTGGACGCTCGAGACTTACGAAAAGCTCGACGGCTATCAATCATGGCGCAAGATTTTGGCTGGAGAAATGACACCAGACGAAGTGATCGACGAAGTTAAGGCATCCGGGCTTCGTGGTCGTGGTGGCGCTGGTTTCCCAACCGGTCTGAAATGGAGTTTCATGCCGCGCACCGCACCCGTGCAGAAATACCTCGTTTGCAATTCAGACGAGAGCGAACCGGGCACCTGTCATGATCGCGACGTATTACGCTACAACCCACATTGCTTAATTGAGGGTATGGCGATTGCCTCTTATGCAATGGGCGCTACCGTTGCGTACAACTACATTCGCGGCGAGTTTATTGATGAGCCGGTGCCGCGTTTCGAGGCGGCACTTGTTGAAGCTTACGAAGCCGGGCTTTTGGGCCAAAACATTCAGGGCTCTGGAATCGATTTTGATTTGTATGCCTTTGTCGGCGCCGGCGCTTATATATGCGGCGAAGAAACGGCACTGCTGGAATCGTTGGAAGGCAAGCAGGGCAAGCCGAGATTCAAGCCGCCGTTTCCGGCGAATTTTGGTTTGTACGGAAAACCTACGACCATTAACAATACGCAAAGCCTTGCGAGCGTGCCGGCGATCCTGCGCAACGGTGGTCAGTGGTTTGCAGACCTGGGCCCTGAAGGGTCCGGTGGCACTGCGCAGTTCTCGGTGTCAGGGCATGTGGAAAAGCCTGGCAATTATGAAGTACCGATGGGTATCCCATTTAAAGATCTATTGGAACTTTGTGGTGGTGTTCTTGGCGGGCGTAAATTAAAGGCGGTTATTCCTGGCGGTTCGTCTGTGCCGGTCATGCCTGCAGCGAACATCATGAACTGCACCATGGATTACACGTCATTACAGGAGAACGGATCTTCGTTCGGTACAGGTGCGGTCATGGTGATGGATGACACGACCTGCATGGTCAAAGTGCTGCGCCGAATCGCAAGGTTCTACATGGCTGAGTCCTGCGGACAGTGCACGCCGTGCCGCGAAGGTACGGGCTGGTTGTATCGCATGTTGTGTCGGATTGACGATGGTGAAGGGTCTGAGGACGATCTCGATAAGCTGGTCGACGTGGCTAACAAGATTGAAGGCCATACGATTTGCGCATTGGGTGATGCGGCCGCCTGGCCTGTGCAGAGTTTCCTTAAGCATTTTCGCCACGAATTCGAGTACATGGTACGCAACAACGGTCGCAGTATTGTCGACGATCCTTCTGAGGCGGCAGCATGAGCGACGATACCGTCAAAATTGAAGTCGACGGCAAGGAAGTTGAAGCCAAAAAAGGGCAGATGATCATTGAGGTGACCGATAAAGTCGGCACCTATATTCCACGTTTTTGTTATCACCAGAAGCTGTCAATCGCGGCAAATTGTCGTATGTGCCTCGTGGAAGTCGAAAAGGCACCGAAACCGATGCCGGCGTGTGCAACGCCTGTGATGGACGGCATGAAAATATTTACGAAATCGGCTGCCGCGATTTCGGCACAAAAAGCGACCATGGAGTTTTTGTTAATCAACCATCCGCTTGACTGCCCGATTTGCGATCAGGGTGGTGAGTGCGAGTTGCAGGATCAGGCATTAGGCTTTGGTCGGGATGTGTCGCGCTACAACGAGCGCAAGCGCGTCGTAAAAGACAAAGATATCGGGTCGCTTGTATCGACCGATATGACGCGCTGTATTCACTGCACGCGTTGTGTCCGCTTTGGCGAGGAAATTACCGGCCTGCAGGAGCTCGGTACAATTGGTCGTGCCGAAGACATGAAGATTAGCACCTATGTTAAGAAGAGTCTCGATCACGAGATGTCTGCCAACATTATCGATTTGTGCCCGGTCGGCGCGCTAAATAACAAACCTTATCGATACAGTGCACGCGCATGGGAAATGCAGCAACGGGCAACCGTCTCGCCACATGACTGTGTTGGTTCAAATATGTATGCGCATATTTTACGGGGCACCGTGAAACGAATCGTTCCTCGCGAGAATGAAGCGATCAACGAAACCTGGATTTCTGATCGTGATCGTTTCAGCTATGAAGGCGTTTACAGTCAAGACCGGCTCTTGAGGCCACGTCTTAAATCGGGTAGCGCATGGGAAGACGTGAGCTGGGATGAGGCGCTTAAGAAGTTAACTGAGGGTTTTCAGGCTGCGGCGTCCGAGAAAATCGGAATTCTGGCGGCGCCTAGTTCGACGTTAGAAGAATTCCACTTGTTAGCGCGCCTGGCAGATCACCTCGGGACCCATAATATCGATCACCGAATCCGTCAGCGAGACTTCTCAGACCAGGAGAACGATCCGACTGTTCCCGAGCTCGGCAGTAGTATTGAAGCGATCGAATCAGAAAACGCGCTCTTGATTGTTGGTTCAAATGTACGCAAAGAAGCGCCAATCATCGGGCATCGCATGCGGAAAGCCGCGCTGAATGGCTGTGAAATTAATGTAGTCAATCATGCTGAGTTCGACTATCACTTTGAGCTTCATGAGCATGTTCACGGCGCCGGATTGGTGGAGCAGCTTGCCGGAATCGCAGTGGCGTTGGCGACAAGCAACTTACCTGCAAACATTAGCGAACTCTGCGCAGGCGTCGACCCAACGGCAACTCAAAAAGCGATCGCAAAATCTCTGCAATCAGCCGATAGGGCGCAAGTGATCACCGGCCTCATCGCAGGTCGACACAAAGCAGCTGCGGCAATTCGAGCCCTGGCCGCGTTTATCGCTGCATCAGCGGATGCCAGTTTTGGCGCGCTGACGGAAGGCGCGAATTCTGCTGGCGGCTACTTAGCTGGCGTTCTGCCGCATAAAGCACAAGGTGGGACAAGTCGAGAAAAAGTCGGCATGAACGCGGCCGAAATGTGCGCCGGTTCCCTGGATGCTGTGCTCTTATTTGGGCTGGAGCCAGATGCTGACCTGACCTGCATAGCTAACGCAGGCGCTGGATTAGCAGAGCAAAAATTTGTTGCCGCATTGACGCCGTACAGCAGCGAATCATTGGAGCAGTCGAGTGACCTAATGTTGCCAATTGGGACGTTTGCCGAAACAGCCGGAACGTTCGTCAATTGTGAACTTCGTTGGCAGAGCTTCGCGGGTATCGCTAATCCAGTTGGTGAGGCACGTCCGGGTTGGAAAGTGTTGCGCGTATTGGGCAATTTGCTCGACGCCGAAGGATTTGATTACGACACCAATGAAGAGGTGCGCGAAGAGATTACGGCACAGGTCGGCGAAGTGCAGTCAGGTCAGGCTTATGCAGGAACCAAGCCACTTGCCAAGGTTAATGGCGAGGACGCACCTTCCGAACAGATCGACATACCTATTTACGAGATTGATGGCGTGGTGCGACGAGCAGCAGCGTTGCAACTAACACCCGAGGCGCTTCGTGCAGGTCGCGAGGAATTATGAAAGCGCTGATTCCTGATTTCGTTCTCAACGCGTGGCTGTCGGTATGGGGCATGCTGTCGCCATTGATGCAATATCTGGTTGAGACGACGTTTTGGATCATGGTCGTCATGATCTCCGTAATTCTTAGTGTTGCATTTACAACTTACTTCGAACGAAAAGTCATTGGTTCCATGCAAGGGCGAATCGGTCCCAATCGGGTAGGCCCGTTGGGTTTAGGGCAGCCGTTTGCAGATGTCATCAAGCTGTTGGTCAAAGAAGTTATCATTCCGACCAAATCGAATCGATTCTTATTCATTATTGCGCCGTTGTTGACATTGATACCGGCGTTGGCGACATGGGCGGTCATTCCACTCACCGACACTTTCGTCATTGCGAATATTGATGCCGGGCTTTTGTATGTGCTGTCACTGACATCGGTTGGTGTCTACGGCGTTATTTTAGCCGGTTGGGCTTCAAACTCGAAGTACGCGCTGCTCGGCGCAATGCGTTCCGCAGCACAAATCGTCGCGTATGAAATCGCCATGGGATTTGCGTTGGTAGGCGTACTAATGGCCGCTGGAAGCCTCAACCTAGGCGTTATTACTGAAGCGCAATCCGGTGGTTTTCTAGATTGGTTCTTGTTGCCGCTGTTGCCATTATTCTTTGTTTACTTCATTTCCGGCGTAGCAGAAACCAACAGAGCGCCATTTGACGTTGCTGAAGGCGAGTCTGAAATTGTCGCCGGATTTCATGTTGAGTATTCCGGGGTCGCTTTCGTGCTGTTCTTCCTGGGTGAATACGCCAACATCATCTTAATCTCGGCATTAACGTCAATTTTCTTTCTGGGTGGCTACAACTCATTTTTTGAGGGGTGGACATTCCTGGGTGAGGGACACTTTTTGAGAGAGCCCGCTTTGTTGTGGCTCATCATTAAAATTTGTTTCTTTATTTTTGTTTTCTTTTGGTTGCGAGCGACGTTTCCGCGTTACCGCTACGACCAGATCATGCGCCTGGGTTGGAAAGTGTTTATTCCGGTGACGATTGTCTGGATTATCGCCGAGGGCGTGATGTCATGGATGCAAGTAGGGCCATGGGCATGAACAATGACGGTAATTATCTCAAGGGTTTGCAATGAGTAAGTTACAGAGCTACATCAAGACATTTACGATGTGGGAGTTGTGGCAGGGGCTTTCTGTCACTTTACGTAATATGTTTAAACCGGCAGTGACGGTTCACTACCCGGAAGAAAAGGCACCGCAATCACCACGGTTCAGGGGGCTGCATGCCCTGCGTCGCTATCCGAATGGTGAGGAACGCTGCATCGCCTGTAAACTCTGTGAGGCGGTCTGTCCGGCTCTAGCGATTACCATTGAGTCTGATGTTGGTGAGGATGGCACGCGTCGAACCACGCGGTATGACATCGATTTGTTCAAGTGTATTTACTGTGGCTTTTGTGAGGAGGCTTGTCCTGTCGATGCGATCGTCGAGACACGTATTCACGAATATCACATGGAAGAGCCGGGCGAAAACATCATGACGAAAGACAAATTGTTGGCCATTGGTGATAAATACGATGCCATGATTTCTGCTGACAAAGGTGCTGACGCGAAGTACAGGTAGACGATGTTATTTCACGCCATCTTGTTTTACGTTTTTGCGGCTGTATTGGTTGGTGCTGCGTTGGGCGTAATATTTTCCAGAAACCCTGTGCATGCCGTCATGTTATTGGTATTGGCGTTCTTCCAAAGCGCGATGTTGTGGCTTTTGATTGAGGCCGAATTTCTCGCAATCGTATTGGTCCTCGTCTATGTCGGCGCAGTGATGGTGTTGTTCTTGTTTGTCGTCATGATGCTGGACATTAATATCGAACGCGGCGGCCAGGGGTACACCCGTTATTGGCAGTTAGGACTCGCAATGGCCGGGCTCATGGTTTTTGAGCTGATCCAGATCATCATGGCTCGTGGTTCGGCTGCCGGAGCGGGAAATGGCTTCAGCGTATTGGCCGAAGGCTATAGCAACACCAAAGCATTAGGGGCTGTTCTCTATACGGAGCACGTCTACGCGTTCGAGATTGCCGCGGTTATTTTATTGCTGGCAATTATCTCTGCAATTACGCTGACGATGCGAAAACGGCCTGGTCTCAAACAACAGGATATTTCCGCACAGGTCGCGGTAAAAGCGAGCGATCGAATTCGTATTGTCAAAATGGCATCTGAAGGCAAGGAGACCGAATCATGATCGGCCTTGGCCATTATCTAACGTTATCTGCGTTGCTGTTCGCTTTAAGCATCGCGGGGATATTCATCAATCGTCGTAATTTGATTCTATTTTTGATGTGCATCGAGCTGATGTTGCTCGCCGTTAATTTTAACTTCATCGCGTTTTCGCGGCATTTGGGAGATGAGACCGGTCAGGTATTTGTCTTCTTCATACTGACCGTGGCCGCCGCAGAAGCCGCCATTGGGCTCGCAATCTTAGTCGTGCTCTTCCGTAACCGTCGTTCTGTCAATGTCCAGGAGATGGACTCGATGAAGGGCTAACGGAATGCATAGTATTCATCTCACAATTGTTTTGGCCCCGTTGGCTGCTGCCATCATTGCCGGTTTATTTGGCAATACTATTGGGCGAAGTGCTGCGCATTGGATTACCAATATTGCCGTCGGATTGTCATTTGTTCTGTCCATATTTGTTCTCAAGCATCTGTATCTGGATGGCGGCGTCGCAGAGAATTACAGCCTCTATACGTGGGCAGTCAGTGACGGGCTTCGAATGGAAGTGGGCTTCCTGATCGACCGGCTTTCGGCATTGATGATGGTGGTTGTCACCTTCGTGTCGTGGATGGTGCATATCTACACCATTGGCTACATGCACGATGATCCAGGATATCAACGCTTCTTCAGTTTCATCTCGTTGTTCACTTTTGCCATGCTGATGTTGGTGATGTCCAACAACTTCCTGCAGTTGTTTTTTGGCTGGGAAGCCGTGGGTGTTGTGTCCTACCTGCTGATCGGCTTTTGGTTCAAGCGAGAAACCGCGATCTTCGCGAACCTCAAAGCGTTTCTTGTCAACCGAGTCGGCGACTTCGGATTCATTCTCGGCATTGCGGGTGTCGTGATGTTTACCAACTCATTGGACTACGCGACAGTGTTTGCCAATGCAGATTCGATTGCCGCGCAGTCGATAAGTGTCATGCCAGGCAACCCCTGGAATGCCATGACCGTGATCTGCATTCTGCTGTTCATCGGCGCCATGGGTAAATCCGCACAAGCGCCGTTGCATGTGTGGCTTCCAGATTCTATGGAAGGCCCAACGCCAATTTCCGCGTTAATTCACGCTGCGACAATGGTAACCGCCGGTATTTTCATGGTCGCGCGGATGTCACCACTGTTTGAGCTTTCTGAAACTGCATTGGCCGTTGTTCTGACCATCGGGGCGATCACTGCGTTCTTTATGGGCTTGTTGGGAATTATTCAGAACGACATCAAGCGGGTAGTTGCCTATTCGACTTTGTCCCAGCTTGGTTATATGACCGTCGCGTTAGGTGTGTCGGCGTACAGCGCCGCAATTTTCCACCTGATGACACACGCATTCTTTAAGGCGCTTCTATTCCTCGGGGCTGGCTCTGTGATCATCGCGATGCATCACGAGCAGGATATCCGCAAGATGGGCGGGCTGCGAAAGTACCTGCCAATCACCTATTGGACGGCGTTGATCGGCACGTTAGCGCTAATAGGCTTTCCTGGCACGTCGGGCTTTTTCTCTAAGGATGCATTGATCGAAGCCGTTAAGGAGTCGCATTGGCACGGGCAGGGCGCCGTTTACTGGATTGCCTATCTCAGCGTAGTGCTGGGAGTCTTTGTGACCGCACTTTATTCATTCCGCATGTTCTTCCTGGTTTTCCATGGGGAAGAACGCATGGACAAGAAAACGAAATCTCACCTGCGGGAATCGCCATGGGTTGTCACTGTACCCCTGGTTCTTCTGGCCATACCCTCCGCGATAATCGGCTGGTTTACGATCGAGCCAATACTATTCGGTAGCTTCTTCGGCGACGCGATTCATGTCACGACAGAACATGACGTACTCACACGCATTGGTGCGACGTTCCATGGCAGTTGGGAATTCATTACTCATGCAATGACGGCAGGCCCGGCAGTCTACCTTGCGTTGGCGGGTGCCATCACCGCATGGTTCTTGTACCTAAAACGACCGGATATTCCGGCAGCAATCGGCGCGCGCACAGCAGGTCTCTACAATGTGCTCGAACGAAAATACTACTTCGATGATCTTTACATCAAAGGGTTCGCCGCAGGTGGCAGAAAGATTGGTCAGTTCCTCTGGGAAAAAGGGGATGAGTTAATTATTGACGGCATTCTAGTCAATGGTACGGCTAATTCCATTGCGAAATTCGCCACAGTGCTTCGACGCATTCAGACCGGCTATTTGTATCACTACGCTTTTGCCATGTTTATCGGCATGACGGTGATTCTTGCCTGGTTGTTGTGGGCATGATGCAGAACATTCTTAGTCTATTGATCTGGTTGCCAATCATCGGCGGCGTATGCGTGCTTGCGCTTGGCGATGGGAACGCTGCCACATCGGCCCGGGCAGGGCAGATGCGTTGGCTGACACTCATCGTGTCGGTCCTCACGTTTGTATTGTGTATACCGTTCTATGCCGCGTTCGATAACACAACGACTGTGATGCAGTTCGTAGAACGCATGCCGTGGATTGCTGCGTTTAGCGTTGACTACTATCTTGGCGTTGACGGTATTTCGGCGCCTCTAATATTACTAACGACATTCATAACGCCGTTAGTCGTTATCTCAGGTTGGGATTCGATTACGAACCGTCCGGCACAATATTTTGCCGCGTTCCTGATTCTCGAAGGGCTAATGATCGGCGTCTTTTGTGCGCTCGACGGCGTGTTGTTTTACGTGTTGTGGGAAGCAATGTTGGTACCGATGTTCCTGATTATCGGTATCTGGGGTGGCGAACGACGTGTTTACGCCACGCTCAAGTTCTTTCTGTACACGTTCTTAGGCTCAGTGTTGATGCTGGTGGCATTTGTCTACCTCTATAACAAGACGGGCAGCTTCAACTTCTTCAGCTTCATGGAATTGCCGCTAACGCTCAAAGAACAACAGCTGATATTCATCGCTTTCTTATTAGCTTTTGCGGTGAAAGTACCCATGTGGCCGGTTCATACCTGGCTGCCGGACGCACATGTTGAAGCGCCAACGGGTGGCTCAGTTATTTTGGCCGCGATCATGTTGAAGATGGGCGGCTACGGCTTTATACGCCTTTCGTTACCGATACTGCCGGATGGCAGCGCCTATTTTGCGGACATGATGATTGCGTTATCTCTTATTGGGGTGGTGTACATCGGGTTTGTCGCACTGATGCAAAAAGATATGAAGAAACTCATTGCGTATTCGTCGATTGCGCACATGGGTTTCGTGACGCTTGGCTTTTTCCTCGTCTGGTCCATATCGAGTGGCAGCGGTGCAGAGTTAGGCGTGACGGGTGGCATCGTGCAGATGGTTTCGCATGGTTTGGTGTCAGGCGCGATGTTCCTCTGCGTTGGCGTGCTCTATGACCGTGTCCATAGCCGACAAATCGCAGACTACGGTGGGGTCGCGAATACCATGCCGAAATTTGCGGGATTCATGGTTCTGTTTGCTTTGGCCAATGCAGGGCTTCCAGGGACTTCCGGATTCGTCGGTGAGTTTATGGTGATCCTGGCGAGCTTCAAAGCTAATTTCTGGTATGCATTTCTTGCTGCGAGCACCTTGATTCTGGGTGCCGCGTACACGTTGTGGATGATCAAGCGTGTGCTTTACGGAGAGGTCGCGAATAAGAATGTCGCGGATTTCGTCGATCTTCAGCCACGCGAGTTCTTAGTGCTCGGTATCTTGGCCGTTTCAGTCTTGCTGGTCGGTCTTTGGCCGGCGCCTTTGATCGACATGATGTCGGTCACCGTGCAGGAACTTTTGGTGCATGTCAGTCAGTCCCGACTGGCTGGCTTATAGGGTGTTCGCATAATGTTTGGTCAATTCTCACCCGCGACGCCAGAAATCATGCTGTTGATTTTGCTGTGCGTGATATTGATTGCCGATCTTTTCATCGAAGATGAAAGTCGCGCCGCTACCTTCTGGCTCACCATTGCATCCTTGGTGATTACGGCATGGTCGGTCGTTGCTTGCGCGCCTGATGGCCGCACGCTGCTCTTTGATGGAAGTTACGTCAGCGATGGCTTGTCGCAAGTTTTGAAACTTGGGGTCATTGTTACTGTTGGCGTCGGTTTCCTTTATTCGCGCGATTACCTCCGTCAAACCGGGCTGATGAAGGGCGAGTACTACTTGCTTGGTTTGTTCGGCTTGTTGGGCATGATGATCATGATCTCGGCCAACAGTTTGCTGACCATGTATTTAGGGCTCGAAACACTTTCATTGTCACTCTATGCGCTGGTTGCCTTTGATCGGAATTCAGCGGAATCCGCTGAATCTGCAATGAAGTACTTCGTGTTGGGCGCGATCGCATCCGGTTCGTTGTTGTACGGAATTTCCTGGGTCTATGGCATGACCGGTAGTTTGCAATTTGATCATATTGCGGCCGCCGTCGAGGCAGATGACATCAACAACATGCCGCTGCTTTTTGGCATGGCATTCATGATCGTTGGCATCGCATTCAAGTTCGGCGCGGTACCGTTCCACATGTGGTTGCCTGATGTGTATCAGGGTGCGCGCACTCCGGTGACGCTCTACATTGCCTCTGCGCCGAAACTCGCGGCATTGGCTCTGATACTTCGCGTGCTGGTCGATGGGCTTGGGGACTTGCATCTGGCATGGCAGGGCATGATCATGGTCGTCGCGGTGCTGTCACTGATTGTCGGTAACGTAGTCGCAATCGCACAGACCAACATAAAGCGGATGCTGGGCTATTCTGCGATCGCACACGTTGGCTTTATCTTGCTTGCCGTATTCACGGGTACGGAAGAGGGCTACGCAGCAGCACTGTTCTACACGCTGACATACGTCGTCATGGCGGCCGGCGCATTTGGCATCGTTATCTTGTTGAGTCGCGAAGGCTTCGAGGCTGAAAACCTGGTCGACTTCAAAGGTCTGAATACCCGCAGTCCGTGGTTTGCATTAATGATGCTGTTTTTCATGTTCGGCATGGCCGGTGTGCCACCGTGGGTAGGCTTCTTCGCGAAGCTGAATGTGATTAGCGTGGTTCTCGATGCTGGCTTCCCGATTTTGGCAATCATTATGGTTTTGGCGTCTGTAGTGGGCGCGTTCTACTACCTGCGGGTCATTTGGCACATGTATTTCGACTCCGCTGCGGATCGTTCGGTATTTCAGGCGAATCTGGATACCAAAGTTGTGCTTAGTCTGAATGGCGTAGCGGTGCTGGTTTTGGGCATTATTCCAGGGTGGCTGATGACCGTGTGCATCAATGTGATGCGGACTGTAAATTAGAATTCATTGATTGCCGGAAACGGCTTGTTAATCAACCTTCAAGTGCGTAATATCGCGCTCCACTGATGCGGGGTGGAGCAGTCTGGCAGCTCGTCGGGCTCATAACCCGAAGGTCGTAGGTTCAAATCCTACCCCCGCTACCAAATGAATAAGGGGCCCCTTTACGGGGCCCTTTTTCGTTTGGAAATGAGCAAGTTTTGAACCTGGCAAGCCGCGTTAGCGGGTCTCAATAGCGCCTCCGCCAACAGTTTGATGGTGTCGGACTCATCTTGAGTGGGTTCGTGTCAAGGCCGTCGATTGTCGCTGACAATACGCTGCGATCCGGTACCACTCGTGCTGAAGTCGGGCGACGCGGAACCGCTTTCCCGTCCCGGGGCGCTCAGGCAGCGCGCCGTGGCTGTTGTGATTTGTCTGTATTTTAGGTGGTCTGAAGAATTATCGAGAGCTTTGCTATTGTGCCCGGCGAGAAGTTCGCAGACAATTATCGGTAGCTAGTGGCCCTGCGCGGCGGGCGATTTGGCGCCGCTTCGAGTGCTTTTCGCTATGCTGCTTTTTTTAAGCGGACGTCGGTCTCAAGGGTCACGGAGGAATCACATGTGGAATGAAGTCAGGGGCCTGCGCGATGGCATCGATTACGGCACGCCGCCGCGTGACGGTAAACCGGTCACTTTGACTGTGGACGGGGTGGAGGTGACGGTACCCGAGGGCAGCTCAGTCATGCTCGCCGCCACGGAGGCAGAGCGCGCCGTGCCGAAGCTTTGCGCTACCGACATGCTCGAGTCTTTTGGCAGCTGCCGTGTTTGCCTCGTCGAGATTGAGGGACAGCGCGGCTACCCTGCGAGCTGCACAACGCTCGTGGCGCCCGGTATGGTCGTGCAGACCCAGTCCGACCGCCTTGCGACGCTGCGCAAGGGCGTCATGGAGCTCTATCTGTCAGACTTCCCCGAATCCGAGATTCCCGACGGTTGGAGCGAGTTCCATCGCACGCTCGAGGAAATCGGCATCACCGGCCACCGCTACGGCAAGGGCCAGAATCACTTCGGTCTGCCCGTCGACGACTCGAACCCCTATTTCTTGTTTGACCCGGCGAAGTGCATCGTTTGCAGCCGCTGTGTCAGAGCCTGCGCAGAAGTGCAGGGAACCTTCGCTTTGACGATCGAGGGTCGTGGCTTTGAGTCCAAGGTTGCGGCGAGCCAGGGCGAGTCTTTCATGGAGTCCGAATGTGTGAGTTGCGGAGCTTGTGTTCAGGCGTGTCCTAGTCATGCTCTGGTAGAAAAGAGCCTGTTCCCAGGAGGGTATGAACGTGCCAAATCCACGTAAGCCGGAAAAAGAGACGATTACGATCTGTGCGTATTGCGGCGTAGGTTGCGGATTCAAAGCGGAGACGATCGGCAATGAAATCGTACGCATGACGCCATGGAAGGAAGGTAAGGCCAACCACGGTCACAGTTGTATCAAGGGCCGCTTCGCATACGACTACTGGTGCCATCCCGATCGGATCAAGACGCCAATGATTCGCGACAGCATCGACGAGCCCTGGCAAGAAGTCAGCTGGGACGAAGCATTCACGCATGCCGCGAGCGAGCTAAAACGCATACAAGGCAAATACGGCCGCAGCTCAGTCGGTGGAGTGTCGAGCTCTCGATGTACCAACGAAGAGATCTTTCTTACTACGAAGTTGGTGCGCGCTGTGTTCGGCAACAACAATATCGATAACTGCGCACGCATTTGTCACTCCCCGACCCAGTTCGGGCTCTCCGCCACTGTGGGTGCCGGGGCTGCGAGTCAGCATTTCGATTCTATTCTCCAGGCCGACGTCATCATGGTGGTCGGTGCCAATCCTACCGAGGGTCATCCCGTTTTCGGCTCGATGATGAAGCGCCGCATCCGTCAGGGCGCGAAGCTCATCGTAATCGATCCTCGCCGTACCGAGACCGTCGACAGTCCGCATTGCCGCGCTGATGTCCACCTTGCGCTACGGCCCGGTACGAACGTCGCGATCCTCAATAGCATCGCCCACGTCATCGTTCGCGAGAACAGACACGATGAGGAGTTCATCAAATCACGTTGCGAATGGCAGGAGTTCGAGCACTGGGCCGAGCTGGTCGGCAGCGAAGAATACTCACCTGACAATATCGGGCCCATTGCTGGCGTCGATCCAGAGGATATTCGGCGCGCCGCGAGGATGTACTCAAGCGGGCCAAATAGCACCATCTATTACGGCCTCGGCGTAACCGAGCACTCGCAAGGTTCTACAGGCGTCATGTGCCTCGGCAACCTTGGGCTCGCCTGCGGCATGTTCGGTCGTGAAGGTGTCGGCGTGAACCCGCTGCGCGGCCAGGGCAACGTTCAGGGCGGGAGTTGTCTCGGCAGCTGGCCGCATGTCTTCAGTGGCTACCGCTTTGTCACCGACGACGCGACCCGCGAGAGCTTCGAAGCCGACTGGGGCGTCGAACTCGACAGTGAGCCCGGCTTGCGGTTGCCGAACATGTTTGACGCAGCACTGACAGGACACTTCAAGGGCATGTACATCATGGGCGAAGACCCGGTGCAGTCCGATCCGAACCAGAACCATATAATCGCGGCGTTTCGCGAGATGGAGTGCGTCATCGTGCATGATCTGTTCCTCAACGAAACGTCGAAATACGCGCATGTCTTCCTGCCGGGCAGCTCTTCACTCGAGAAAGACGGCACATTTACGGGCGCCGAGCGACGAATTGGCCGGGTACGCCAGGTCGTCGAGCCGCTGGCGGGTTACCAGGATTGGGAAGTGACGGTGAAGCTGATGAATGCGATGGGCTACGACGTTGAGTACGCGCATGCCGGCGAGGTGCTCGAAGAGCTCGCGCGCCTGACACCGGCGTACAGTGGTGCAAGCTTCGAGCTGCTCGACCGCGTCGGGTCGGCGCAATGGCCCGTCAACACGGCCGCGCCCGAGGGCACCGAGGTGCTGCACACCGAGCAGTTTCCCCGGGCCAACGGCCTCGGGACGTTCATGCTTACTGGGTTTGTTCCGACGCGCGAACGGGTTAGTGAACAGTTTCCACTGCTCCTGACGACTGGTCGTATCCTGACTCAGTACAACGTCGGCACGCAGACGCGCCGCACCGCCAATTCGCAGTGGCACCCCGAAGACGTTCTGGAAATGACTTTCGACGATATGCAAATGCGTGGACTGAGCAATGGTGACAGCGTCACGATTACCAGTCGCTTTGGCTCGACGCAGCTAAAAGTTGTTGAGTCTGTACGCGTGAATCCAGGCGTGATCTATACAACATTCCACCACGCAGAAACCAAAGCTAATGTCGTGACAAGCGACCTTTCCGACTGGGCCACGAACTGTCCCGAGTACAAGGTAACTGCGGTGGAAGTGGCAAAGGTTATATCGCCTGATGCGCAGCACGCGGAAGCGAGCGTCAAACGCTCAGCGCCGCGAGAACGTGATGTGGAGGAAGTCCGATGACGACCGATGACAATCGGCCGGCCGTTTCAGGTGACGTCATCGATATGAAGCACCTGATCGTGATGGCGAATCAGATTGGCGACTTCTTTGCGTCGTACCCGCCCAAACGCGCTCGCGAAGGGCTGCGCAACCATTTGCGGATAAACTGGGACCCGCGCATGCGCAACGCGCTGCTCGCACACATTGATTCGGGCGGCGACGGTCTCGATGTAAACGTCATCGACGCAGTACAGCTACTGCGTAAGGCGGCCGACAAAAGCGGCTATTACGGCCCGCCGCAGGCCTGAGGATCACACGACGGCTTTAAGGCTGCTACGTCAAAGTAGGGTGCCCGAACCAGTTATTAGCGGCACTTTCAATACGGTTAATGGATTGGCGGACATTGCTAACGTACAAAGCGCGCCCTCGCTACTAAACAAATAAACGCCGCTTTTTACGGGCGGCGTTTTTGCGTCTTTCGAATAATTTCTCTTGCAGCGCTCGTCAGGCTCAGATGCGAATCTATGTCCCATTACGTGCGATAGAGTGTTGCCTGTAAGCTACACATAGATTAGGCTCATTAGT
>Ga0315339_1000531_pt1 | contig 46267 bp, 38 predicted proteins | sample ASW17metaG_FD_204514 | JGI IMG/M metagenome (GOLD analysis project Ga0315339, IMG submission 204514) | Ammonia-oxidizing marine archaeal communities from Pacific Ocean, United States - ASW #17 | ecosystem: Environmental > Aquatic > Marine > Oceanic | place: USA: California | collected 2016-12-05 | reverse complement strand
AACGCTTCTTCGACCGGGAAGTCGTGCCGGATTGCCATGGCGTAGGCGATGCCCATCATCAATACCGCGCCGATCAATCCAGGAATGATGCCGGCGACGAAGAGCTCGATCACCGAGCTACCCGACATCACCGCGTACAGGATCATCGGGATCGATGGCGGGATGATCACTGCCAGCGTGGCCGACGACGACGTCACCGCTGCGGCGAACTCACGCGAGTATCCCCTGCGTTGCATCGCCGGGATGAGGATCGACCCCAGCGCCGCCACGTCGGCCACCGCCGAGCCGGAGATCTCGGCGAAGAACAACGACGCACCGATCGCTACCATTGCCAGGCCGCCGCGCACGAAGCCAAGCAGCGCCGAGGCGAACGCCACCAGGCGCCGAGAGATGCCCGAGGCGTTCATGATCGCCCCCGCCAGAATGAACAGCGGAATGGCGATGAGCGGGAATTTGGTGGTGCCGTCGAACAGCACCAGGGCGACGTTCGGCAACATCGCTGCCCCGGATGTTGCTAGCATGGCGGCCGCCGCGACCACCCCCAGAGCGACTGCGATCGGCACGTTGAGGAACACCAGCCCTAGCAGACCGATGAGCATCCAAAGCAGCGTCACGGGCTACCTGGGGCGGAAGTGCCACGGTGCGCTTCCGGCATCCTCGAGGCCGGCGCCAATGTATCGGCGGCGGCAAACAGCTCGGCCGCCACAAACAGCAGCGCCCCGATCGGGATCACCGACTGGCTCAACGCCACCGGCACCCACGGCAACCCCACCAGGTAGGTGCCGGCGAGAACGCGTACTACCTGAGCGCCCGAGACTGCCACGACCGCGAAGAATCCGATCACGATGACCTCGCGCAGCGCCCAGGCGATTCTCCGACGGGCCGGCGATAGTCCTTCGACCATCGTCGGGAAGCCAATGTGGCGCCCGTTCAGTGCCGCTAGCGCGGCGCCGTAGTAGGTCAGCCAGGCGAGCAGGATCGACGCCAGCTCGTCGTACCAGGCCAGCGCCATTCCGGCTTTGCGGAAACCCACACCGAGCAACACGACGATCGCCAGTGTTCCGATGAGCCCCAGCACGATGGCCTCGAGCAGTCGTCGCAGGGCGCGACGCCAGCCGCCGAGATCAGTCGGCACCAGCATCCGATACCGCGTCCAGCAGCTCGCCACCGTGCTCGACCTCGGCCGCGAACTCCTCGTAGATGGGACGGCTCGCGGCGCTGAACGCCTGGCGATCGACGTCGTTGATCTGCATGCCGTCGCTGCGCAACGTGCTCAGTAGCTCGGCGTCGAGACTTGCGGCAGTCTGGTGAACGAAGGTCTGCATGTCGCGGGCGAGACGTGTCAGATCCTGTCGAATGTCCGCCGGAAGAGCGCTCCAGCGTGCCGCGCCGAAGGTGACGTAGGCGGGCGTATAGACGTGACCGGTCAGCGACAGGTACGTCTGTACCTCCTGGAACTGCTGACTGTGGATCTGCGTGAGGGGGTTCTCCTGCCCGTCCATCACTCCGGTTTGCAGCGCTACGAAGACTTCAGCCATCGGCATCGGGCTGGGGTTGGCGCCGTAGGCCTGGAACATCTTGACGCGCCACAAGCCGCGCGGCGTGCGCAGCTTGATGCCGCGCAGGTCATCAGGGGTACGGACCGGGCGCACGTTGCTGGTGACGTGGCGAAAGCCGTTCTCCCACACCGCCAGGATCTCGAAGCCCCGTTGTTGTGCCTGTGGCGCCAATCGGTCCCAGAACACCGCCGCCTCGATTTGACGCATGTGCTCGCGGTCGCGTACCAGGTAGGGGAGCTCGAACAGACCGAAGACGGCAACGTTCGATGACATCACGGTGGAAGGGAGCGCCATGTCGAGCGTTCCGAGGCGGAGCTTCTGCAGCATCACCTCGTCGCCGCCGAGCTGGCTGGAGCCAAATACCTGCAGGCGCATGCGCTCGCCCATCTCGACCTCGACGCGGCGGGCGAGCTCTTCGGCGGTGACAGCGTAGAGAGAGCCTGGGGCACCTACGTGGCCGAAGCTCAGCGTCAGTGGGCCCGATGATTCGCCGACTGAGCAGCTGATCGTCCCGACCATGACCACGGTCAGGGTCAGGCGCAGGGCCAGGTCCCGGGTGAGCCTCGCGACGCGACCGGCGGTGGGGCGTGGCTTTACTGCAGATCCGGCGCGCGGTCGGTACGGATGGGCGCGCATCAGCTCGCGGTGGCCGAGGCTGCTGCGGCCTCGGTCGCCAGCGACTCCAGCGCCGCCGTTACTCCGCCGGCGCGAAACGGCACGCCGGCCAGGCGTAATCCCATCTCCACACCGCCGAGTGCGCCGCCGAGCGCCAGCTCATTGAGCTCCCCGAGGTGACCGATGCGGAAGAGCTTGCCCTGCAGCGGCCCGAGGCCGGTCCCCAGCGACATATCGAAGTTATCGAGGATCACCTGGCGCACGGCGTCGGCGTCGACTCCGTCCGGCGTCATCACCGCGGTGAGCGAGCTGCTGGCGTTCGCCGGATCGGCGCAATAAGTCTCCAGTCCCCACGCCTGCACCGCCGCCCGGGTGGCTGCTGCCAAACGATCGTGTCGTGCGAACACCGCCGCCTCACCCTCTTCGCGAAGCATGGCGAGCGCCTCGGACAGCCCGAAGAGCAGGTTGGTGGCCGGCGTGTAGGGAAAGAAGCCCCGCGCGTTCTGCGCGCGCAGCGCCTCCCAGTCCCAGTACGCGCGCCGCAGCGTAGCGTTGTCGCTGGCGGCGAGCGCCTTGGCGCTGACCGAGTTGAACGACAGACCCGGCGGCAGCATGAGCCCCTTCTGCGAGCCGGTCACCACCACATCGACGCCCCACTCGTCCTGCGGCAGCGGCATGGACGCCAATGACGAAACTGCGTCGACGAGCAATAGGGCACCGTGGCCAGCCCGATCGATCGCTGTGCGGATGGCGGCGATGTCGGAGCACACACCGGTAGACGTCTCACTGTGCACCACGGCAACAGCCCCATACGGAGCGTCGCCCTCGGCTCGCAACCGTTCCTCGACTGCCGCCGGGTCGACCGGCTGCCGCCAGTCGCTCGGCACCAAATCAACTTCGAGCCCGAGGCGCTCGGCGATGCCGCACCAGCCTCGGGCGAAGAAGCCATGATCGAACATAAGCACGCGGTCACCAGGTGAAAGCGTGTTGACCAACGCCGCTTCCCAGGCACCGCTGCCCGAGGCAGGGAAGATCATCACGTCGCCGTCGCGGTTGTGGAAGAGCTCCTTGAGAGCGGCGAGGATTTCGTGGGTGAGACGGGCAAACTCTGGTCCGCGATGGTCGATCGTCGGCCGGGCCACGGCTCGCAGCACGCGCTCGGGCACGTTCGTGGGCCCGGGTATCTGAAGGAAATGTCGTCCGCCGGCTGAGCTCACCGGAGATCCTTTGGCTGTGTTCGGCTATGTTGTGAGCGCGTCGCTTTCTGAAGTGCGCCGCGAACAGCGGCACAATACTACCGTCAAGGGCCCACGTACCCGAAAGTACCGCTACAGCAGGAGAGCATGAGCATGAGCACGAGCGCGTCGCGTATCGGTGACTCGGCGTTGGCCGCACGGCTGCGGAGCGCGCTGCAGGGCGAGGTGCGCTTTGGGGCGCTCGATCGCGGCCTCTATTCCACCGACGCCTCCATCTATCAGATCGAGCCGATCGGCGTGGTGGTACCCAAGAGTGCCGATGACGTGGCGGCAACGCTGTCGATCGCTCGCGAAGAAGGGGTGCCGGTGTTGCCGCGCGGTGCCGGCACTTCGCAGGGAGGGCAGGCGATCGGCGAGGCGATCGTCATCGACACGAGCAAGTATCTGCGCGCCGTCCGTAGGCTCGATGTCGAGAGCCGCCGCGTCGTGGTCGAGCCCGGTGTGGTGCTCGACGAGCTGAATCGAGCGCTTCGCCCGTCCGGACTGTTCTTCCCGGTGGATGTTGCAACCTCGAGCCGCGCCACCCTAGGCGGAATGGCAGGCAACAACAGCGCCGGCGCCCGGTCGATCCGTTACGGGCTGATGGTCGACAATGTGCGCGCCATCGAGGCCACTCTTGCCGATGGCACTAGTGCCTGGTTCGGCGCATCAGGCTCGAGCCCGCCGGGCGAGCTGGTCCGAGCCATCGCCGCTGTACACCAGCGACATGCCGCCGCCATCGAGCGCGTTGCGCCGCGCGTGCTTCGCCACGTCGCCGGCTACAACCTGACGCGACTCGACGACCAGGCCTCGAACCTGGCGCCGTTGCTCATCGGCTCAGAAGGCACCCTGGCCTTCTTCACCAAGCTGGCGCTCGAGCTGCAGCCGATTCCGGCAAATAAGGTGCTGGCCGTGTGTCATTTCGCGGCGTTCCGCGATGCGATGCGGTCGGTGCAGCACCTCGTCGAGCTCGAGCCGGCGGCGGTAGAGCTGGTCGATCACAAGCTCATCGAGCTGGCGCGCCACCGCCCGGCCTTCCGTGGGCCGCTGTCGCGCTTCGTTCACGGTCAGCCAGCAGCGCTGCTTCTCGTCGAGTTCGCCGGCGCCGACCTCGATGAGCTGGCTCGCAGGCTCGACCGGCTCGATGAGCTTATGGGGCAGCTCGGCCACCCCGACGCCGTGCACCGGGCCGTCGAACCGGCCGCGCAGGCCGAGATCTGGAGCGTGCGGAAAGCTGGGTTGAACATCGTCATGTCGATGACGGGCGACGCCAAGCCGGTGTCGTTCATCGAGGACTGCGCCGTGCCGCTCGAGCACCTCGACGACTACACGGCCGAGCTCGGGGAGATTTTCGAGCGCCACGGCGTCGAGGGCACCTGGTACGCGCATGCCTCGGTGGGGTGCCTGCACGTGCGCCCGACGTTGAACCTCAAGGAGGCCGGTGACGTGGCGACGATGCGCAGCATCGCCGAGGCTGCCCACGCGCTGGTGCGCAAGTTCCACGGTTCCCACTCCGGTGAGCACGGCGACGGGCTCGTGCGTAGCGAGTTTCTGCGCTCCATGCTCGGGCAACAGGCGGTAGACGCGTTCGAGCAAGTGAAATCGGCTTTCGACCCGACCGCGTTGTTCAATCCCGGCAAGATCGTGCATCCGCCACCTATGGACGACCGTAGCCTGTTCCGCTACGGCCCGGAGTACGCCACGGTCGCCCCGGCGACGGCGATGGCGTGGCGTGACGCCGGCGGTTTCCCGGGCGCCGTCGAGATGTGCAACAACAACGGCGCCTGTCGTCAGCTGGTGGGGTCGATGTGTCCTTCCTATCAGGCGACGCTCGACGAGACCCACACGCCGCGCGGTCGCGCCAACGCGCTTCGCCTGGCGCTGAGCGGACAGCTCGGCACGTCGGGGCTCGACTCGGAGATGTTGTACGAGGCCCTCGATCTGTGCGTCGGCTGCAAGGCGTGTCGTCGTGAATGTCCCACCGGCGTTGATATGGCACGTATGAAGATCGAGTTTCTGAGCACCTACCGCGCTCTTCACGGCGTGCCGTTGCGCGAGCGGTTGTTCGCCTACCTGCCACGCTATGCGCCGAGGCTGTCGCGCCTCGGGCCGCTCTCCGGTGCGACCGACTGGCGGCCGGTCCGCTGGTTGATGGAGAGGCTTGTCGGAGTCTCCGCCTCGCGGTCATTGCCGGCGTTCATCGCTGCGCCGCCGCGATCGGGCCGGCCATCGAGCCGGCAGTCGGGGCACCTGGCCCGGAGCTCGAGCGGCGGCTCGACGAGCCACTCAACTGGCCACTCGACGCGGCGAGTGGCCCTGTTCGTCGATACGTTCAGCCGATACTTCGAGCCCGAGACCGCCCATGCCGCCGTTCGTGTGCTGGAGGCTGCCGGCTACTACGTCGAGCCGCTGGAGGCGCCGCCCGGTGAGCGACCGCTGTGCTGCGGCCGCACGTTCCTGAGCGCCGGGCTTACCGACGAGGCACGCGTCGAGGGTGAGCGGCTGCTCGCCGCCACCATGCCGTTGGTGCGCCACGGGGTACCCGTGGTGGGCATCGAGCCGTCGTGCCTGCTGACCCTCCGCGACGAGCTGCCCGCCCTGCTTCCCGGCGCCGAGAGCGAGTCGCTGAGCAACTCCGCCATGTTGTTCGAGGAGTTACTCATGGCCGGGATCGCGGCGGGCGATGTCGACCTCGAGCTCGGCCCCCTGCCCACCCGACGAGCGCTGGTGCACGGGCACTGTCATCGCAAAGCGTTCGGCGCGCTGGCGCCGATGATCGAGGCGCTGCGCCTGATACCCGGCCTTCGGGTCGACCCCATCGAAGCCAGTTGCTGCGGCATGGCGGGCTCGTTCGGCTACGAGGCCGAGCACCTGGAGGTGTCACTACGCATGGCGGAGCTGGCGTTGTTGCCGCAGATTCGGCAGGCTGAGCCCGACACCTGGATCGTTGCGGACGGTACTAGCTGCCGCCGGCAGATACTCGACGGCACGGGTCGCGAGGCTATCCACCCCGCGGTGGCGCTGGCGCGTGCGCTGTCCGCTGCCGAAGCCTGAGGAGAGCTCTATGAGAGTCACGATTTCGATGTTCGCGTTGGCGTTGTGCGCTTGCATGCCCGCCCCCGCAGTCCAGGATCCCGAGCCAGAGGGCCCACAACCGTGGGACTGGAGCGAGGAGTTCGTGCGCGAGGGGGTCAACCGAGTGCGCGCCGGCCGCGACCTGACCCCCAGCGAGTGGCCCGGCGGAGCACGTGTTGCCGTGCTGCTGTCGTTCGACGTCGACAACGAAACGATCGCCGGCCTGCGCGATGGGACGTTCAGCGTGGGCCCGCTGTCGCAGGGCGAGTATGGGTCGCGAGTGGCCCTACCGCGCGTCGTCGATCTGATGGACCGCGAGGGGGTCCCGGCAACGTTCTTCTTCCCGGCATGGAGCCTTAAGCTCGCACCCGAGCAAGCGAACGTGATCCAGGCCTCTGGTCGCCACGAGATCGGCGTGCACGGATGGATCCACGAGCGCAACACGCAACTCGACGCTGCCACCGAGCGCCGCCTGCTCGAGCAGGCGGTCGACGCGATCACCGCGATCACCGGAACCCGACCGGTTGGCTACCGGGCTCCCTCGTGGAACTTTAGCCCGGCGACGCTCGACATCGTGCGCGACATGGGCCTGTTGTACGAGAGCTCGCTGATGGCCGACGACCGCCCCTACGAGCTCATGGCCAACGGTGAGCCCACCGGCATGGTGGAGCTGCCGGTGGAGTGGATTCTCGACGACGCACCGCTGTTCGATCCGCTCGGTGGCCGCTACAGCCCCCCACGCGACGTCATGCAAGTATGGATCGACGAGTTCGATGGGGCCTGGGAGGAAGGCACCATGCTGCTGCTCACCATGCACCCGCACATCACTGGTCACCGCTCGCGCATCGTCGCGCTCGAGGGGCTGATCGAGCACATCAAGGCGCGCGGCGGCGCCTGGTTCGGTACCCACGCGGCGGCGGCGCGGTATGTCAGACAGCAGGCAGGAATGGACGGTTGATCGCGGGGCCCGACAGGCTCGACAGGACCGCGATGCCTGGCGCGGTGCTGTCCTCGGCCTACAGTCCGAGGACCGGGAATCCGTTGGCCCGCGCGGCGAGGCCCTGTCGCGCATCGTGGGTGGCGAACGCCAGCGCCTCGTCGCGATTCTCGCGAAACAACAGCGCGCTCGATAGGTGCAGCGCGCCGAGCGTTCCCAGCGATGTTGCCATCGGCTGGCTCGCTCGACAGAACTAGCAAGCCTCGTCGACAGGTCAGGCTCCGAGCAAGCCATATGTGACGGCCGCCAGCACCGCACCTGCCACCGGGCCGAGCACCGGGATCCAGGCGTAGCCCCAGTCGCTGTCGCGCTTCCCGGGAATGGGCAGCAGCGCGTGCATGAGGCGCGGCGCCAGGTCGCGGGCCGGGTTGATGGCGTAGCCGGTGCTGCCGCCGAGCGAGAGTCCGATTGCCAGTACGACGAGGCCCACCGGAAGAGCGTCGAGGGCGCCGAGGCCGACGTCCGGAGTGACCATGTAGAGCACCGCGAATACCAGCGTGAAGGTGCCGATAACCTCGGAGATGAAGTTCGACAGCGGATTGCGAATCTCCGGCCCGGTACAGAACACTGCCAGCTTGAGATCGGCGTCATCGGTGGCCGCGAAGTGATCGCGATACTGCAGCCAGACGAGCGTTGCGCCGATCGCCGCACCGAGCATCTGCGCCGCGATGTAGCCCGGCACGTCGGCCCAGGCGAAGCTTCCGGCCGCCGCCAGCCCGATCGTCACCGCCGGGTTGATGTGAGCGCCGCTGAACCGTCCCACTACGAACACGGCGACGAACACCGCCATGCCCCAGCCCATGCTGATGACCATCCAGCCAGACTGGGCACCCTTGGTGCGTTTCAGGACGACGTTGGCTACCACTCCATCGCCCAACAGCAGCAACAGTGCGGATCCGACGATCTCGGCGGTGAATGGGCTCATGCGGGTCACCTCGGGCGGCGCGGTGATGGACGTCTGTGCCGGGAAGTGTATTGGAAGAGCTGGCGCCGCTGGGCAGCGCGTCGGGTAGCCGGAGGGCAGCCACTCGGGTTGGTCCGGTGCCATGCATCGAAGCCGAGAATGCGCCTCCATAGCCTGCTAGACTCCCCCACCGGACCTACACGAGTGGGAGAGTCGAGCGATGAAGATCGAACAGTTCGAGATGGAGCGGGCCCAGTCGCTGTACGAGAACGCGGTGGAGTACAACCTCTCTGAGAGCGGTGTGTTGCCGCTGCGTACCAATGAGCTGCTGCCCCCCGATGAGCTGGCGGAGCTCGCCGCGACGCGACTCTGTTACCCCGAAGGAATGGGCTCGGATCTATTGCGCGAGCGCATCGCCCTCTTCTACGACAACGCCACCGCGGCCAACGTAGTGGTCACCAACGGCGGGTCCGAGGCCAACCACATCGTCCTGTGGGGCCTGGTGGAGGAAGGGGCTCGGGTTGCCTGCATGATCCCGAACTATCTGCAGACCTGGGGCCTGGCGCGGGCGTATGCGGAATGCGCCGCCCCGTTCTATCTGGTCGAGTCGGCCGACCGCTCGCGCTGGGAGCTCGACCTCGACAGCCTCGCGGAGGCCGTCACGCCGGAGACCGGCCTGATCATCGTAACCAACCCCAACAACCCGACCGGGGCGGTGCTCAACGAGGCCGAGATGGAGGCGGTCATCGAGGCGGCACGGCGCGTCGATGCATGGCTGGTGTTCGATGAGATCTATCGCGGCGCCGAAGTCGAGGGCGACACCGGGCCGAGCGCCTGGGGTCGATACGACAAGGTGATCGTCACGTCGGGGCTCTCCAAGGCCTTCGCCATGCCCGGCCTGCGAGTGGGTTGGGTCGTGGCGCCGGAGCTGGCGATCGATCAGCTGTGCTGGTATCGCGACTACACGACCCTCACGCCGAACATGCTGTCGGACCGACTGGCGCGTGTGGCCATGGAGCCGACCAAGCGCGACGAGATTCTCGACCGTTGCAAGTCGATCGTCCGGGCACAGTTGCCTCGTCTGGTGGAATGGGTGGAGGGTCACGACGAGCTGAACATGATCGCGCCGGTGGCGGCGGCTATCGGCATGGTCGGCTACGACCTGCCGATCGAGTCCACCGAGCTGTTCGAAAGGCTCCGGACCGAACAATCGGTGCTTATCACGCCGGGCTCCCATTTCGGCATCGGCGACTACATCCGCGTCGGCTATGGCTACGACATCGAGCGTACCCTCGCGGGCTTGGCTCGCGTCGACGTGACGCTCGCTCAGTTACAGCCAGCGGTCGCTGCCCGATGAACCTCGACGGCAAGGCCGTCGTCGTTACGGGAGGGGCCAGCGGTATCGGGCGGGCGCTGTGCCGGCGCTTCGCGGCCGAGGGAGCGCGAGGCGTTGTGGTTGCCGACCGGTCGGCGGACGGTGCCCTCGAGGTTGCCGCCGAAATCGGCGGCCTGGCGGTGACCGCCGATGTCGGCGTCGAAGAGCAGGTGCAACGCCTTATCGCCGAGGCGAGCGAACGCTACGGCGAGATTGATCTGTTCTGTTGCAACGCCGGCGTGTTCAGTGAAGGCGGCGTGGAGGTCAGCGACGCGGAGTGGAAGCGTGTCTGGGACGTCAACTTCATGTCGATTGTCTACGCCACCCGAGCGCTGTTGCCGGCCATGCTCGAGCGTCGGAACGGAGCGTTCTTGATCACCGCTTCGGCTGCTGGCCTGCTCACACAAGTAGGCTCGGCGCCCTACTCGGTGACCAAGCACGCCGCGCTGTCATTGGCAGAGTGGCTGTCGATGACTCACGCGGATGACGGAATCAAGGTGTTCTGCCTGTGTCCGCAGGGGGTAAACACCGCCATGATGAGCGAGTTCGAGGCCGACTCCGCCATCGGCGGGTATCTCAAGAGCGTGGCGCTGGACCCCGATGACGTGGCCGAAGCAGTGATCGACGCCATGGCCACTGGAAAGTTCCTGGTGTTGCCCCACCCCGAGGTCGCCGATTTCTTTCAACGCAAGGCCGCCGATTACGACCGCTGGCTTGACGGCATGCGCCGCTTCCAGGCCAGCGCCCGTTCGACCGCCTGACCCGAGTCCCGAGCCTCGAAACACTCGATCAAGCTCGACGCGTCATGTGCGAGCCAACGGAGCGAAACGTGAAGCCGACACGCCTTCTTTCAGGAACCTTCCTGCTTCTCCTGGTCGCTGCGCCGCTATGGGCGCAGGGGCTACCGACCGCCTCGCCCGAAGAGGTGGGCCTATCGAGCGAGCGGCTGGAGCGCATCGCGCCGTTCCTTCAGCGGCACATCGACGAGGATCTCATCGCCGGATCGGTGGTGATGGTGGCTCGCAACGGCCGAGTTGCCTACCACGAGGCTTTCGGTGGGCTCGACATGGACGCCGACACGCCGATGGCGAAGGACTCGATCTTCCGCATCTACTCGATGACCAAGCCCATCACCTCCCTGGCGGTGATGATGCTCTGGGAGGAGGGCCTTTTCCTGCTCAACGATCCGGTGTCGAAGTACATTCCCGAGCTCGGCGGATTGCGGGTTGGCACCGACGGGGTAGGCGCCGATGGGCAGCCCGAGTTCAGCACCATGCGCTCGAGCCGTGACATGACCGTTCGCGACCTGCTGCGCCACACCTCCGGCCTCACCTACGGGATCTTCGGATCCTCCACCGTCGACAAGATGTACAACGAGGAGGAGCTGCTCGACTCGGAGTCGTTAGCCGAGTTCGTCGACCAGCTGAGCCAGCTGCCGCTGCGCTACGACCCGGGCACGACGTGGAATTACAGCGTGTCCACCGATGTGCTGGGGCGATTCGTCGAGGTGGTCTCGGGCATGCCGTTCGATCAGTTCCTCGAGGAACGCATCTTCCGGCCGCTGGAGATGAACGACACGGCTTTCTGGGTGCCGGAGAGCAAGGCGCATCGCCTGACGACGCTCTATACGCCGAACGGTCCCGGCGACCTCACCCTCAAGGAAATGGAGACCGACGGCATAGCGCGCGACTATCGCGAGCCCCCTGCGGCGCCCTCCGGCGGTGGCGGGCTGCTGTCGACCGCGACCGACTACGTGCGCTTCTGCCAGATGCTGCTCAACGGCGGCGAGCTCGGCGGCATCAGGCTGCTGGGCACCCACACGGTCGAGATGATGACGCGAGACCATCTCGGCGACATCGAGATGGGCCTAGGCTCTGCGGGTCACGGCTTCGGCCTCGGTTTCATGATCAACACCGACCTCGGCTTAGTGGGCGGCACGGCACACGAGGGCACCTACTCATGGGGCGGCTACGCCCACACACGCTTCTGGGTCGATCCCGTAGATGACCTGATCGGGATCTTTATGATCCAGATTCTGCCGTCATCAGCGGTGGACTACGGCGAAAAGTTCAAGAGTCTCGTCTACCAATCCATCTTGAACTAGCGTGTGCTCGCCGCTAGCCGGCACTCTTCACTCGCTGGACGAACGGCGTCGGGATGACCGTCGCTCGAGCGTCGTCAAACGGGCCGCGGACGGTGAAGGTCGTGCCCTCATCGGCAAGCGCCACGGGGATGTTGGCGAAGCCGATGTTCTTGTCGAGCCGCGGCGAGTGGATACAGCGCGTTATGCGGCCGATCTGCTCGTCGCCGTCGACGATCGGCAGCCATTCTTCGTTGAGCCGGGGTAGCGGGTCGCAGTCGATCTCGACCCCCACCAGCCGGCGCTTCACGCCCTCGGCGGCGATGCGCTTGAGCGCCGCCTTGCCGATGAAGTCTGCTTCCTGCTCCAGATCGACGAGGCGCTCGTAGCCGAGCGTGAAGGGGTTGTCGTCGAGCGTGATGTCGGAGCGATAGTCGAGGTTGCCGGCCTCGATGCTACGGATTGCCGACGGACAGATGGCGGCGATGTCCCACTCGGCGCCGGACGCCATGATGGTCTCCCAAAGCTCGTCGCCGCGATCGCTGCTGTGCGGCAGGATCTCGAAGCCGAACTCGCCGCTCCAGCCGGTGCGCGTGAGCACCAGCGGGATGCCGTCGATCTCGGTCTCGCGCAGACGGTAGAAGCCGAGCTCCTCGACCCAGTCGCCGAACAGCTTTCGGGCCACATGGATCGAGCTCGGTCCCTGCAGCTGCATCGGCCACACGTCGGGCTCGCGCACCGTCACGTTCATGCCGGAGCTGATGGCGGCGCCCATCGCCCATAGCAGCGCGTCGCCGTCGCCCGGCGAGAACCAGAAGCGATCCTCTGCCAGTCGATACAGCACCGCATCGTTGACGATGCCGCCGGCCTCGTTGGTGAGCAGCACGTACTTGCACTGCTCTACCGCGCAGCTCGTCAGGTTGCGCGGTGTGAGGTACTGTGTGAAGCGGGCTGCGTCGGGTCCGCTGATCTCCACCTGACGCTGACAGCCGACATCCCACAGGGTCACAGTCTTCAGCAGCTTCCAGTACTCATCGACGCTGTCGGTGTACCAGATGGGCAGCAAGGTGTGGTTGTAGATCGAGAAGCCCTTCGCCCCCCAGCGCCGGGTGGCATCGAAGTACGGTGACTTGCGGACCCGCGGTCCGATGGCAAGCTGCGCGGCGAAGCCGTCGTCGGTCATGGTGTTCTCCTCGCGAGGCGCTATTCGAGCGCCCCGGGCGGTCCCGGATCGGTAATCATGAAGCTGGCGTGGCACTGGGCCACCAGGCTGCCGTCATCGGCGCGCACGGCGCGACCCTCCAGCTGTGCCAGCTTCCCTCTCAATTTCGTGAGTCGGGCTTCGAGGTGCACTTCGGCGCCGGTCGGCAGAGACTGACGGTAGCGCATCTCACAACGCGCAGTGTGGCCGCGTGCGCCACGCAAAAACAGCCAGTTCGCCATCACGTCGTCCAGCGCGCTGTAGAGAATGCCTCCGTGCGTCTGGCCGTCGAAGCCGCAGTGGTCGTCGCTCGGAGTGAATTCGCCGCGGCAGAATTCGCCGTCGAGACGGAAGCTGATCCTCAGGCCGATGGGATTGTCGGGGCCGCAAACGAAACAGCGTGGCGCGTCGGCTCTCGACACTACGACTCGCCCGCCGGCGGCGCGTACATCGTCAGCTGCTCGTAGAGCATCGCCGGTTGGTTGGCGCCCTCGACCCGGATCTCGACCTCCTGCGTCAGCAGGGTCCCTTTGGGTTTTGCCAGAACGTCCATCAGACGCTGCCGCAGGCGCACGCGGCTACCGACCGGAACCGGGTTGATGAACCGCAGCCGGTTGGCGCCGTAGTTGATCGTCATCGCGGCGCCGGTGATTTCCAGGTGGGATCCGTCGCGCAGCGAGGCGGTCAGGCTGAGCATCAGAAACCCATGGGCGATCGTCGTGCCGAACGGTCCCGCATCGGCTCGGGCCACATCCTCGTGAATCCACTGGTGATCGTCGGTGACGTCGGCGAACGAATTGACGCGCGCCTGGGTGATCTCCAGCGCTGGGCCGTAGTCGCCGAACTCGTCGCTGATCAGGCTTCGGAGCCCGTGGATATCATCGAAACGGATCTGGGTCATCAGGTGAATGGCTCCCAGCCCTGGTGGCATGTCTGGCGGCCCGCCAGAATGCCATTCCTGAATTTCAGGTTCCATCAGCGGGTGCCAACAATGAACCAACGAGACCGACAGGGTAACGGGGTCCGCCGAGTCCGGTGTGCCGAGCAACGGACTTCAGAAACGAGCCAGCGGCTGCGGTCAAAGGCATGGTTGCCGATCGCTGTGTTGTTGTTGGCGTTGCCGGCAGCCTGCGGCCCGGCAGAAGCCGGTGGCGCGGGGTCGTCGGCCATCAGCTCGTCCAGGGCTATGCCGCCTCGAGTCGAGGCCGACGGGGAGACCCTCGAGGGCGTCTATTTCGCCCACGATACCGTCTGGCGCTTCTTCAAGAAGAACCGCAAGCCGCGCTAGCGGTCCGCCCGAGGCCGGTTACTCTGTGAGCGCCTGGTAGGCGAGGATGCGGATCTCGGCGCGCAGCTGGTAGCGGTCCGAAGGCGAGATCTGGGTGAGCAGCAGCCCGACGAGTTCCTCGGTTCGATCGACCCAGAAATAGGTGCTGCGCGCGCCTCCCCAGGAGAACGCGCCGACCGAGCCCGGCAGCGCCGACTGCGCCACATCGGTGATCACCGCGCCGGTCAGCCCGTAGCCCACGCCGCGCGGGCCTGCCTGCAGCGAGCTGGCCATCGCCGCCATCGGTTCCGGACCGAGCGCCGGGTCGAGGTGGTTCATCATCATCAGATCAACCGTCTTGCGACCGAGAATGCGCACCCCGTCGAGCTCGCCGCTGTTGGCGAGCATCTGTGCGAAGCGTAGATAATCGGCGGCGGTCGACACCGAGCCGGCGCCGCCGTAGGGAACGCGATCCGGATCGTGGATTCGGGGTCGCGAGGGAGTGCGCTCCATGCCGCGCTCCGGGGTGGCGCGGTAGCTGGCGGCGAGGCGATTGGCCTTGCTTTCGGGAACGTAGAACGCCGTGTCGGTCATGCCGAGCGGCTCGAAGACACGCTCGGCCAGAAACTCGTCGAACGGTTGTCCCGACAGCACCTCCACCAGCCCACCGAGGACGTCCTGCGAGATGCTGTAGAACCACTTGCTGCCCGGCTGGTGCGCCAGTGGTACCGACGCGACCCGCTCGATGAAGCTGGCCAGCGACGGCGCCGCGAACAGCTGCGCCTGGCCGTACAGCTCGCCAACCGGAGTGTCGTTGCCGCCATAGATCAGCCCCGACGTGTGGGTCAGCAGATCCTCGACCGTCATCTCACGGGTGGCCGGCTCCGTCTGCGGGCTCGCTGCGGTACCGCCCACCCACACCTCGAGGTCGGCGAACTCGGGCAGGTACTTGGAGACCGGGTCGGTAAGCAGGAAGCGACCCTCCTCGTAGAGGATCATCACCGCCACGCCGGTCATCGGCTTGGTCATCGACGCCATCCGAAAGATGGTGTCCTCACGCAGAGCCTTGCCCTCTTCGACGTCCATCATGCCGACCTGGTCGAAGTGCACCAGCTTGCCGCGTCGCGCTACGGCGGTGATCACCCCCGGCAGCGTTCCGGCGTCGACGTAGCGCTGCATCGCCGGCCGGATGCGCGCCAGTCGCTCGGTCGACATGCCGACCTCTTCGGGAGCGGCGCGCGGCAAGCCCTGCGCCGACACCGTGAGCGTTGTGCCGGCCACGAAGAGTGTCGTCACCATTGCGATACGGGAAAACTGTTGCGTCATCCGGGTTCCTCCAGCAAGCATGGCCTCGACCAGGGGACGCGTGGACCGGTCTTTCCGATCGAGCTGCAGCCGGGTCGCTTGAACTCTATCGTAGTGGTCGGCACCATAGCCCAGCTCGGCACGTGCCCCGCCGGTTGGGGGGGGGTGTCTTTCCGGCACGGCGAGGAGTTGGTCATGCGTCTTCCTGCGTTGCGAACCACCATCCTGTTGTTCTTGATAGCTATCGTCGCCTGTGCGCCGTCGGGCGACTCCACGGGTGCCAGCGCCGGCATGCGCGAGATCGATCTGGATATCCTGCGCGACAAGGTACGCGGCGGCTGGGCCGGCCAGATGATCGGCGTAAGCTACGGGGCGCCGACCGAGTTCCGTTACCTCGAGACCTTGATTCCTCAGGCCGACTTACCGGAGTGGACCCCGGAGATGGTGCGCGGTGCGCTCAATCAGGACGATCTGTACGTCGAGATGACCTTCGCCCAGGTGCTCGACGAGGTCGGCCTCGACGCCACCGCCGACGATTTCGGCGCCATGTTCCGAGAGGCGGACTACCGCCTGTGGCACGCTAACCTGAGCGCCCGCCGTGCCTTGCGTCGCGGCGTACCGGCCACCGAGTCGGGCACTCCGAAGTACAACGCCCACGCCAACGACATCGACTTCCAGATCGAGGCCGACTTCATCGGTCTGATGACTCCCGGAATGCCGAACGCGGGCGTCGAGCTGTGCTGGCGTGCCGGCCAGGTGATGAACTACGGCGATGGCATCTACGGCGGCATGTTCGTCACCGGCATGTACTCCGCCGCGTTCTTCGAGACCGACGTGCGCGCCGTGGTCGAGGCCGGTCTGGCGACGTTGCCGGCCGAGAGCCCGTACGCCATGGTGATCTCCGACGTGCTCGCCTGGCATCAGGAGCATCCCGACGACTGGGAGGCCGTTTGGCAGCTGATCGAAGACAAGTGGAACGACCGCGAGCCCTGCCCGGCGGGCGCCATGCGCGCGTTCAACATCGATGCGAAGCTCAACGGGGCCTACATCGCGCTCGGGCTGCTGTACGGCGAGGGCGACTTCGACCGCACCCTCGAGGTATCGACGCGCGCCGGTCAGGACTCCGATTGCAACCCGTCCAACGCTCTCGGTGTGCTCGGTGTGATGTTCGGCTACGAGGTGCTGCCAGCCGACTGGACCGGCGGCATTGCCGCCCTGGCCGACGAGAAGTTCTCGTACACTGAGTTCTCTTTCAACGGCATCGTCGATAGCACGATCGAGCGCGCCATCGCCATGGCCGAGCGACACGGCGGCGGTGTGGGAGAAGGCGTGTTGCGTGTGCCGATACAAGAGGCCGAGGCCGCCGAGCTCGTCGTGTGGGATGACTACGGCAGCCCGGTCGAGCGTGTCGGTACCGACGATGCGCGCTTCAGCTTCAGCGAGGCGTGGCAGCGCGATGTGCGTCAGTCCTGGCGTGCCGGCGACCGACCGTTCCGTGTTTCGGCGGCACCGGGAGCCGAGATGACGGTGACGTTCGAGGGCACCGGAGGCATCCTCGTCGGGCCATGGCTGCCGGACGGTGGGATGGCCGACGTCTACTTCGACGACGAGCCCATGCGCACCATCGACGTTTACTCCGACGAGGAGGACGCCAAGGGCTCCGAGACCGTCTGGCATGCCTTCGGCCTCGAGGACGCGAGCCACACGGTGCGATTGGTGGTGCGCGGCGAGCCCTACGGCGAGTCGACCGGAGCCCAGGTGGTGATCGAAGACCTGGTGATCTTCCGTTGAGCTTCGGTCGTTGGATGCGAAACCGGCCGGGCGCGCTGGAATGGTCGTATCGCCTGATGCTGGCGGTCATAAAGCCGTTGCGTGGCCTGAGCTCAGGCGGTGAGCTGCGCTGGCTTGACCGGCTGGTGCGGCCGGTTGAGCGCCTCACCAAGGGGCTGGTGTTCGACTGCCGGATGTGCGGGCAATGCGTACTGCACTCCACCGGCATGACCTGCCCGATGAGCTGCCCGAAGAATCTGCGCAACGGACCCTGCGGCGGGGTGCGGCTCAACGGCAACTGCGAAGTGCTCCCCGACGAGCCCTGCATCTGGGTCGAGGCTTGGGAGCGCTCCAAGAAGATGAGCCACTACGGCCCCGCCATTCACGAGCTGCGCCCGCCACTCGACTGGAACCGGGAGGGGAGCGCCGCATGGGTCAACGAGATGAAGGGATTGGGTGAGCCGGAGCCTGAGGGCTGGTCGCCCCGGGCAGAGCAGTGAGCACTGCACGATGAGCCTCTCTCGCTTCGAAGAGCGCCTGCGATCGGGCAGGTTCTGCGTCACTGCCGAGCTCAGCCCGCGCGACAGCGCCGACCCGGAGGTCATCCTGGCACCGGCGCGCACGCTGGCGGGCGTCGTTACCGCGATGAACGTGCCCGACTCCACCGGTGCCAACGTGCATATTTCGCCGCTGGCCTGCTCGATCATGCTGCGCCAGGCTGGCATCGAGCCGATCATGCAGCTGGGCTGCCGCGATCGGAACCGCATCGCCCTGCAGGGCGACCTTCTGGGGGCCGCCGCCAGTGGTGTCCGCAACGTGTTTCTGATCACCGGCGACGACACCAGCGTCGGCAACCAAAGCGACGCCAAGCGGGTGTTCGATCTCGACTCGGCGCAGCTGCTGCACACCGCCGAGATCATGTGCGACCGCGGCCAGTTGCTGAACGGCACGCGGCTCGCTCCGCCGCCGAGCTTTTTCATCGGCGCCGCCGCCAACCCCTTTGTTCCTCCCTACGATTGGCGGCCGCACCGCATGGGCAAGAAGGTCGATGCCGGGGCGCGCTTCATCCAGACGCAGTACTGCTTCGACGTGCCGCGTTTCGTGACCTTCATGCAAAAGGTGCGCGATCTCGGCCTGCACGAGCGTGCGTACATTCTGGTCGGGGTAGGGCCGCTACCGTCGGCGCGGGTGGCGGACATCATCCGCACCAGGGTTCCAGGCGTGGTGATTCCGGACGTCGTTGTCGAGCGCATGGGCGGCGTGCCCAAGGAGGCTCAGGAGGAGGAAGGCATGGGGATCTGTCTGGAGATCATCGAGCAGGTGCGGGAAATCAAGGGTGTCTCCGGTGTTCATCTGATGGCGCACCGCCGTGAGGATCTGGTCGCCGAGACGGTGCGACGAGCCGGTCTGCAGGACGAGTAAGAGGCTCTATGGCCGCGAAGATCGTCGTCGTCGGAAGCTTCAATACGGATCTCACTGCCTACGTAGAGCGAATGCCGCGGCCCGGTGAGACGGTCGCCGGTGACCGCTTTGTCACCGGGCCGGGCGGCAAGGGGTCGAATCAGGCAGTTGCGGCGGCACGTCTCGGCGCCGAGGTTACCTTCGTGGGACGCATCGGCGACGACGTGTTCGCCTCGGTGGGGCTCGATCTATGGCGCGCCGAAGGCATCAATACCGACCACGTTGCGCAGGATCCCGATGTGGCCACCGGTGTGGCGCCGATCGTGGTGGACGCGGGCGGCGAGAACAGCATCTGCGTAATCCTCGGGGCGAATCTGCGCATCAGCCTCGACGACATCGAGGCGGCCGCCGATGTCATTGCCGGTGCCGATGTTCTGCTGACCCAACTCGAGACCAATCACGACGCTGTTGCCCGTGCTCTCGAGGTGGCCCGCAGCGCTGGCGTGCGGACGATCCTCAACCCGGCTCCAGCGAGCCGGTTGCCGCCTGAGACTCTGGAGCTCGCTGACTACCTGACGCCGAACGAGACCGAGCTAGAGGTCATCAGCGGCCTCGATGGTGGCTCTGTCGACGAGGCCATCGGCGCCGTACGCGCCAACGAGGAGCAGGTGGTAGTAGTGACGCTTGGCTCCCAGGGGGCGCGCTACGTGCAGCCTGCGAGTGATGGTGTGGTTGCCGGAGGGGTCGTCGGTGGGTTTCAGGTCGACGTGATCGATACGACGGGCGCCGGCGATGCTTTCAACGCCGGGCTCGCCGTCGCCCTGGCGGAGGGGCAGGATCTGCCGTGCGGAATCCGCTTTGCCAACGCCGCCGCAGCGCTCAGCGTCACCAAGCCCGGGACAGCGGCGTCGATGCCGACCCGGGCTGAAGTGGAGTTGCTACTGGAGCCGGGTAGCTAGGCCGCGATGGCTGACTCTCGGAACATCCTGGTTGTCTGCTACGGCAATCTTTGCCGGAGCCCCATGGCAGAGGGGCTGCTGCGTCATCGATTGCCGGCCGAGTTCGAGGTTCGATCGGTCGGCACGCACGCCTACGGTGGTGACCCTCCGACCGGCACGGCGCAGGAGGTGATGAAGCGTGAGGCCGGCATCGGGATCCATCACCAGCGCTCGAGCGAGCTAACAGTCAACTCCATCGAGTGGGCTGACCACATCTTCACCATGTCGGTCCGGCAAGCCGAGCTCGTCGCGGCGCTTGATCCCCGCGCCGCTGAGCGAACGCGCCTGTTCGGCGCGTTCGCCCCGGCCACGACATTCAGTGGGCTGAGCGCTGATCCCGGGGCGCGCCAGGCGAGCCTGCGCGAGGTGCCCGATCCGATGGGCGGCGCCTACGGCGACTATCTGGAGTGCATGCAACGGCTGGAAGAGGCCGCGGAGGCTTGCATTGCTTGGCTGACGTCGGGTGCTGCCGCGGATGCCGGCACGATCAGCCGCTGAAGTACAAATACGCCGCCAGGATCGCCAGCAGCACTCCCACCGATGCCAACACATCCGTCCGCGTCCAGCTCCCCCGCGACTCCCGCCGGTCCTCCTCGGTCAACGTTCCATAGGTCAGCCCGCTGATCCGCGCGTAGTCGGGCTCAGCGGTCGCGTAGCTCACCGCAACCATCGCACCGATGCAGACCATCAGGATCACGATGCTGTAGTACTGGAAGAACGTGTGGTTGACGATCCAGAGGAAGGAGCCCTCGGCGTAGCCGCCCTCGAAGCCGGCGAGGCCAAGCTTCACGGGGGTGTCCACGGCGAGCCGGAACAGGCCCATGGCGAAGCCGACGGTGAGGGCGGCGAGACAGCCGTTGGCGTTGAGACGCTTGAAGAAGACGCCGAAGAAGAAGACGACGAAGATCGGCGGGGCAAGATAGGCTTGCACGCCCTGCAGGTAGTCGTAGAGGCCGCGGCCGCCCTGGATGACGGGGATCCAGGCGAGGCCGACCAGCACCATGACGCCGGTAGCGACGCGGCCGATCCACACGAGGCGGTGCTCGGATACACCGGGGTGGAGCTTCTTGTAGAAGTCCATGGTGAACAGCGTCGCCGAGGCGTTGAAGACGCCGGCGAGGGAGCTCATGAGGGCGGCCAGCAAGCCCGCCACGACGATGCCGCGGATCCCGGCCGGCAGCACGGTGGCCACCAGCAACGGGAACGCTTTCTGCGCCTGCTCGCGAATCACGTTGCCGTTGGCGTCGAGCAGCTGGCGTTGGAGCTCCGGTTCGGCGCCGCTGGTGGCGAGCGCGAAGGCGATGATGCCCGGGATGATAAAGATGAACACCGGCAGCAGCTTGAGCACGGCGGCGAAGATGCTGCCGCGGCGCGCCTCCTGCTCGTTCGGCGCTCCGAGGGCGCGCTGCACGATGTACTGATCGGTGCACCAGTACCAGAGACCTGCCACCGGGGCGCAGAACAGCATGCTCAGCCACGGGTAGTTGTCGTTGAAGTACCAGGCCTGTCGCACCACCTGCCCGGCGGCGTTGGTCTCGAGCACCGGCGCCCAGGTGCCGATGACCCCTTCGGGGACGATCGGCTTCCAGAGGTTGAACATCTCGGAGCCGGCAATCTCGCGAAGCGCCTTCCAGCCACCCAGCGCGTTGAGCCCGTAAGCGGTTACCAGAGCCGACCCCAGCACGAGAACGACGGTTTGGAGCGCCTCCGTGTAAGCCACTGCGCGCAACCCGCCCACCACGGTGTAGAGGCCGGTGAAGACGATGACCAGAATCGACCCCAGCCAGAAGCTGTCGAGCGGCCCGAGGCGCATCTCCGGCAGCAGCACCGAGAACACGATGCCGCCCGCGAAGATCCCCACGGCGATCTTGGTGAGCACGTAGGCGAACAACGAGATGATCGACAGCACCCAGCGGTTCACCGGGCTGAAGCGACGCTCGAGGAACTCCGGCATGGTGAACACCCGGGAGCGCATGTAGAACGGTACGAACAGCCAGCCGAGCACCAGCAGGCACCAGGCGTGCAACTCGTAATGCGCCAGGGCTACACCGTCGGTGGCTCCCGAACCGGCCAGCCCGACGAGGTGCTCGGAGCCGATGTTGGAGGCGAAGATCGAGGCGCCGACGATCCACCAGCTGAGGTTGCGACCCGCCAGGAAGTAGTCGTCGGCAGTGTCGCTGCTCCTGCTGATCACCCACAGGGCCAGGCCGATGAGGCCGCCGAAGTAGAGCGTGATAATCAGCCAGTCCAGGGTGGTCATCGCAGAACCCTATCCCATCGGCCTGCTGTCGGCAGAGGTATATTCCAGTAGCAGGAGCCGCCAACTTCGACTGGCCACTATAACGTCTAAACGTCTTGACGCTTTACCGTTAATGTAAGTATGCTGAGCCGATGCTAGATGAAGCCAACCGAGCTCGATCCGAGCAATCCGTCACCAAGCGAGCGACCGTCTACTTCGAGCCGGAGATCCACCGGACGCTTCGAATCCGTGCTGCTGAAATGGATCTGAGCATCTCCGAGCTGGTGAACGACGCGGTCAAGCAGCAACTCGCCGAAGACGCCGAGGACTTGATGATCTTCGAGGTCAGGGAGGGCGAACCGCTGATGCCTTTCGAGGAGCTCGTCAAGGATCTCAAGCGCCGTGGGAAGTTATAGCGTCTTCATCACGCAGTCGGCTGTGAGGGAGCTCGACGGGTTACCCACGGCCAAGATTCGCCGCGCGATCGTGCAGCGCATCATGGGGCTGGGTGAGGATCCCAGGCCGCGCGGCTGTACGAAGCTCTCCGGCGCCGACAAGTATCGCCTGAGGCAGGGTCGATATCGCATCGTGTACTCGATACAAGACGACCGGCTCATCGTGATCGTGGTACGAGTCGCGCACCGCAAGGACGTGGTTCGCTAGGCCGTGCCAGCTCGGTGGCGTACGCCGGGTTGACCGCCGGAGAATGTCCTCCAACGACTCCGGCTGCCGCGAGATAAAGTCGCGGAGCGCCGCGTTGATCATCGTCTGGTAGGAACCGCCAATACATGGCTCTTTCAATGAAGGTAGATGGCCCTGAGCAAGGTCGAGTCAGATGCCGCTGAAGCTGATTCGCGCCGTCGACACCCGCACGCTGTGGGACACGTGTGCCGATCGGTTCCTCGACGAGGTGGGCGATACCCCCGGTCCCTCGGGCTTTACGGCGCACCTTTGGGTCACCCATCGAAACCAGCGCGATCTGCTGTTGGAGCGCGCCGCGGCACGTGGGGTGAAAGGGTGGCTGGGGCCGCCGATCACGGATCTCCGTGATCTGCACCGCCGCTTCGAAATTCGCGGCAAGGCCATCGGGCTGCTGACGCGACGGCGGCTCATCGGTCGTGTGGCCAGACGGGTCGGCCGACAGTCAGGGCTCACCGACCCGAGTCACGCCGATGGGGTAGTGCGTGGCCACATGCTCGATGCGCTGTTCGGTGAGTTGCTTCCTGAAGGCGTTGACCCGACACGCCTGGAGGGCGCGCTGGCGAGCGTCGCCGCCGATGCCTTTGCGCGTCGGCGCAACGAGTGGATCGTCAGCGCCTACTCCACCTACCTGGCGGAGTTGCGTCAGCGCGAGCTGTTCGACATGCGCTCCAGCTGGGCGGTGATTGCGGCTCGTGTCGACGAGGGCGCGCTGGCCGAAGTGCTGGGAGGTGCGACGCGACTCTATCTGTATGGGCTCTACATGACGCGGTCGCGATGGCGTCTGTTGACGGCGCTGGCGGAGCAAGACGACGTGGATGTTCAGCTGTTCGTGCTCGGTGAGCCGGAGACCGAAGAGCTGTGCGAGCTGAGCAGCGAGATCGAGGACATCGCTGGCGTCGACTCGCCCCCGGTCCGGGTTCAACCGGTTCCTGACACGCAGCGCGAGGTCACCTGGATTGCCCGCGAGGTGAAGAGGCTACTGGTCGATGGCGATGTCAGCCCGCACCAGATCGCGGTTGTGGCGCGCAGCGGATACGAGGACACCGGGCGCGCCTACGGTGCGCTGCGTGATGCCGCTGTCCCGTGCACCGCGGTGATTCGGTCACGCCTGACCGAGATCGGTGCGCTCAAGGCGGTGATGTTGGCGTTCCGGGGCGCAGCCGCCGGGTGGAACTATCGGGCCCTGAGGGCTGTTCTCGACAGTGCCTACTACGAGATCGATATCGACCTGCGCGCCATCGATCACATCGCCTCGCAGCGCCGAGTTGCGGGCCTCGAAACCTGGCAGCAGCGGCTGAGCGAGCTCGCCGAGAAGGTGCAGCGGGGCGAGCGATCTACCTGGCGTGCGGGGCTGGCTCGCGACCGCCTGCGACAGGACGTGGAGCGCTTCGCGGCGCTGCGTGTCGTGCTAGACCCGCTGAGCGAGCCGCGCAGCGAAGAGGAGTGGATCGAGCTGACGCTGACCTCGGTGCGCTACGGTCTGTTCGACCAGCGACACCGAGTGTGCGAGCCGGTGGCCGGACGCTGGGACGTTGTTTGCCTCGACCAGCGCGGCCTGGTGCAGACCGAGAGCCTGCTGCGCGAATGGGCGGCGCTCGATCACCCCGATGCGATGCTTGGCGCCAGCGAGTGGTTCGGACTGTTGCGACGGTTGCTCGAGGCCAATGAGCTGAGCATCACGACTCCGATGCACAAGGGCGTGCAAGTGCTCGAGGCGCACGACGCGGCGCTTACACCGTTCCGTCACGTGTTCGTGATGCACGTCAACGATGGGGCGTTTCCGAAGCGCGGCTCGGCGAGCGGCGTGTTGTCCGATGAGGAACGCCTGCAGCTGGGCGGACAGGGGTTGCCGCTGGTGCATCGCGAGCGAGCGCTGCGTCGCGAGCGGGCCCTGTGGCGCGCCGTCACCGGGGCGGGCGAGGTGCGAATCACCTATCGAACCGCCGACCCCTCGGGCACGCCGCTGATGCCGTCGCTGATGGTGCCGCCGCACGACCCGGGGTCTGAGTTGCCGCGTACCCGCGATCCCTGGAACAACCCGGCGACGCCAGCGCAAGCTAACCGGCTGGCGGCGCACCGCCTGTTCGAGGGCCGAGTCAAGGAGTCGATTGCCCCAGCCTCAGAAGACCTCGTCCGCCATGCTCTGCTCGTAGCGGTGGCAGAGTCGCACCGCGACACGGGCCACGACCCGCTGCATGTAGGGCATCCCGCCTATCGACCCAATCCGTGGAATGGTGAGCTGCGCGATCCGCGCGTGCTGGCCTGGCTGACGTCGCGCTTCAACGACGACACCCTGTGGTCGGCCAGCGCGCTGGAGACCTACGCGAAGAACCCGTTCCTGTTCCTCGTGAAGCGCGTGCTTCGCCTCGACGAGGTCGTCGAGGCCGAGGAGGAGACCACGCCGCTGGTCTTTGGTGCCGTGGCGCACGATCTGCTCGAACGCTTCTATAGCCTGTTGAAGGACGACGTGCCGCTCGGCTTCGACGGCCGTGCCGAGACCGCGTTTACCGAGGCGGCTGCCGAGGTGATTGTCGATCGCGAGGCCAGCGATGAGTGGACCGGCGCGCCGCTGCTCTGGCACCAGGAGTGCGATGCGATCCTCGGCCGCGTTCGCGATTACCTCGTCTGGGAGCTCGGTCATCTGGCGGAGAAAGGAGAGCGACCCTTCCTCATGGAGCACGAATTCGGCGGCGACGGCGGCGTGCTCATCGAGGGTGTGGATGCAAGGAACCAGGCGGCCAGTCTGCGGCTGCGCGGACGCATCGATCGGGTCGATCTGACCGGGGAAGGTCTGCCGGGGCCGGAAGGCTCGGCCAAGTCGAACGTGCTCGACTACAAGAGCGGCAAGACGCCCAGCGCCAACGACTACGTCGATGGCACCGCGCTGCAGGCACCGCTGTACATGCAGGCGCTCGAGAACTCCGGCCATCACGTTGGCATCGGGTTCTACCGGTCGCTCAAGAAAAGCAGCAGCAAGTACACGCAGTACGCTGGCAAGATCCGCCGGCGCGAGGCCAAGTACGACGCTGCGCTGCGCTTCGCCCTCAGCATCCCGGCCCGTGTTCGAGCCGGGATGTTCGAGCCGGTGCGCTCACTGCGAGCCGGCAAGTGGCCAGCATACGAGCCGGATCGAGGCGTTGCGCGAAGCGCCGCAACCCTTCCCGAGGGGAACCGCTTTGATGTCTGAGCTGCGCTGGACGCCGCAACAGGTACGCGCCATCACTGCCTCCGGAAGCACGTTGCTGGAAGCTAACGCCGGTACCGGCAAGACCGCTACGGTGATCGGCAAGATCCAATGGCTACTCGGGCTTGCCCTGCCCGCCGATCGAGAAGGCATCAGCCTTACGCCCTGCGCCGATCCCTGCGAATTGCATGAGATCGCCGCTATCACCTTTACCGAAAAGGCGGCCTACGATCTCAAGCGCAAGCTCCGCGAGGTGATCGAGGAGTCGGAGCGTGCCGAGGAGCTGCGCTGGCAGATCGACCGTGCCTCCATTGGCACTATCCACTCGTTCTGCGCCGAACTCTTGCGCGATCATGCACTGCGCCTCGGTATCGATCCCACGTTCGGCGTGCTCGATTCGCGTGAGTCATGGGCCGCCCAGGACGACATCATCCGCGAGGTCATCTACGAAGCGCTGGAGGTCGAGGACCGCGGCGCCAGCGAGCTGTTGCGCGTTCACAAGCTGAGCGGCTGGCAGCATACCAACGGCGCTATCGATCACGTCCGCAAGCTGATGAGCGATCTTCGCTGGCATCGCGACCGCTACGTTGCCTGGCAGCGTGACGGTCAGCTTGATCGCCAAGCGCTGCAGGTTCTGGCGGGCGTCTGGGACGACGACACCGACGGGGCGGCGCTGTCGCACTGCGATGCGCTGCTGCGCCTGGCAAGCAGAGCTCTGGAACGTTGGGAGAAGCACCTGGCGAGCGAGAACGTACGCGACTTCGATTCGCTCATCCTCGATGTCCGTAGATTGCTCATCGGCGACGACGGCGCGGCGGCTCTCGAGAGCATCCGGCGTCGATACCGGATCCTGGTGATCGACGAGTTCCAGGACACCGACTTCGCACAGCGCGACATCGCCTTCGCCATCGCCGGCCTCGACCGCGGGCGTGCGCTGCCCCGGCCGCAATTGTTTCTGGTCGGCGACCCCAAGCAGAGCATTTACCGGTTCCGCGGTGCCGACATCTCGGTGTGGAACGAGGTGCAGAAGGTGGTAGGCAGCCACGGCGAGGTGATGCAGCTGTCGGAGAACTTCCGCTGCGCGCCGCCGATCATCGATCTGGTAAACGACGTGTCGGCAGTAGCCATGGCCGAGGTCGGCGTCGCTCTCGAAGACGAGAGCCCGGCGAGCGTCATCGCCTACAGCGAGCTGGTCGCGGCTCGGGCCGACACTCCCGCCGCGCGGCTCGAGTGGTTGGTGGCGGAGAAGACTGCGGGGAAAGGCAAGAACGACCCGCAAGCCGAAGCCGAGCAGGTGGCGGCCCGCATCGAGGAGATGGTCGGGGTCGAGACCGTGGTGGGTGGAGGTGCCGAGGCGGAACGACCCATCGCCTACCGTGACATCGCCGTGCTGTATCGAAGCCGCGCCGCGCTGCGCTACTTCGAGGCGGCGCTGGGGCGCCGGAGCATTCCCCACACCATCGCCGGAGCGCCGCACCTCGGCGACCGACAGGAGATTCTCGACCTGCTCAACGCGCTGCGCCTGATTCGCAACCCGCACGACGATCTTCGGGCCTTCGGATTCCTGCGCTCGCCTTTCGTATGTCTGCGCGACGAGGTCATCGCTCATATCCGGGTCGAAGCGGAAGGGCCCGATCTGTTGCACCAGTGTGAGCAGTACCTGCGTCAGGGGGAGTGGTACGAGGCGCCGGAGCACGGTCAGATCAGCACCATCGAGCGGCAGGCCCTGGAGCGTGGCCTGCGGGCCCTGCGGCAGGCGCGTGCCCTGGTACACCGGGCGCCGCTCGACGAGGTGTTGTCGCGCTTGCTCGACGACACCGGCTACCGTCTGCACTTGAATTTGCGCTGGCGTCGCCAGGAGCAGCTCGCCAACATCCAGAGCTTCGTTCAGTTCACCGAGGCATACCGAGATCTCGACATCGGCACATTCCTCGAGGTGTGGGACCGCTGGGACGAGCAGGACAACGGCCTGCCCCAGGCACCGCTCTACAGCAACGAGGACGACGTCGTTACGCTGACGACCATTCACCGCGCCAAGGGGTTGGAATGGCCGGTGGTCTTCCTCGTCGGCATCGGCAAGAAGCTAGGTCGTGACCCGTGGGGCAGGTTCTGGAGCGATCGTGAGCTCGGGCCGTTGCTCAACCCGGCCAAGTCCGATCGCGGTGCTCGTGCGCAGCGACTGCACGATCGCGAGCGCCTCGAGGATCGGGCCGAAGAGGCGCGGCTGCTCTACGTGGCACTCACTCGAGCCCGCGATCGGTTGTTGGTGGTGGGAGCCCAAGAGGACAACAGCTACGCCGCCTGGCTGCGGCAGGGAATTGATCGCAACCCGGTGTTCTTTCGCGACGAGCCGGCACTCGAGCCTCCTGTGGACGAGACTCCGCTGGTAGGGCTCGATTGGCTCGATCACCTGAGCATCGGCGAGCCCGGCCGACTGGTTGCGCCGATCGCCGAGCCGCCACTTCGCTTCGTGCACTCGGCCACCGAACTCATGACCCGCGAGCGGGATCACGGGGAGTGGGAGCGTCGTTATCGACACGGGGTGCAGTCGCTGCGGGAGTTCATCATCAAGCCGGAAGGCGCGGGCGAGCCAGCACTTCAGCCAACCGTGCGCGGCACCGTGATCCACGGGGTGCTCGAGCGCATCCAGCAGGAGGACGAGCTCGCTGCCATTCTCGAGGAGACCATCGGCGGCCTCGACGATCCCGAGCTCGAGCGCTTCATGAGCTCGCACTCACGCTACCGGGCGGCGCTCGAAGCCGAGATCCGCAGGATCGTCCGGTCCGACACCTGGAAGTGGTACGTCGAGGGCGAGAATTACCGGGAGCTGAGCTTCCTGCACCTGCTCGGGGCGTCCGACTGGCGAGCCGGCGCCTTCGATCTGTACCGTCCCGGAGATCCCGAGACGTGGGTGGTCGACTTCAAGACTCACGAGATCGGCGCCAATGAGGTGACTGCCGTCGCCGTCGGCTACCGCATCCAGGCGCAGGTCTATCGGCTGGCGGCGCAGGTTGCCGGGCCCGCCAGGGTTCGACTGCACTTCACCGGACCGGACAAGCTCGTCGACGACCTCGGGATCGAGCCGTTGGACGCCGCGGCGGCCGACGCTCAACTACCTGACGAGGAGTCAGTTGATGGCGTGCCAGGTGGTGACGAAACGGCCGGCGGCGAGAAGAAGCAGGGGACGCTCTTCTGACCGCAACGGTTGGCTCGCGGAGTTGCCAGACGAAGTGGGGCCGTACCCTACCAGAGCGTCGCGATGCCGTACTCGGCAAACCCTTCGTTGCCGGTGATGCAAACCAACCCCTCGGTCTGCGTCTGGGCGATCAGCATCCGATCGAACGGGTCAGGGTGATGCGGCGGCAGAGCGGCGGCACGCTGCGCGTGCCGGGCTTCCATCGGCAATTCCAGGAAGTCGTTCTCGGCGATTTCCGCCACCAGATCGGCGTCCTCGATCCTCAGGCGCCCGAGCTGCTGCTTGATTGCCAGCTCCCAGATAGTGGCGGCGCTGACGAACACCACCGAGTCAGACTGGGCAATCGCCTGGCGGGCTGCCGACGGAAGCGACCGGTGGTCCATGAGCCACCACAGGTAGGCGCGGCTATCGAGCAACAGCCTCAAGGGTCAATCCGCGCGGTGCGGCTTCTTGATCTCATCAGGAACTGGATCGTCGAAATCCAAGCCCATGTGGATCTTGTCCTGAAGCCGGCCCGGTCGACGTGGTGGTCCCCCGACCGGCACAAGGCGCGCAATCGGTTGGCCGTTCTTGGCGATGATGATGTCCTCGCCAGCGACCACACGCTCGAGAACCCGTGACAGGTGGGTCTTGGCCTCATGGATGTTGACGATCCGCATCGCTGGTCTCCGGCGTCTGCGTCGCGTCGGGGGCAGGCCAACGCGGAGAGTCCGAGGCACCTCGCCTGCAAAGTGCCCCGAACTCACGAAAGGGACTTGAATCCGTCGGACTAGATTAGCTAAGTCGACTTAGTCAATCAACCCGACAGCTCCGATCCGTCGGGCACTCGCAATGACCCCGTCGCTCTCGACGGCCCATCGCCAAAAGGTTCTAGGATCTACGCCTCGAGTGCTCCTAAGATCCATTACATGGACGGATCGAGGTCAGACGCCGAGCTCGCCCCGCGCCCGTTCGGGCTCCCCGGCTGGGCGCAGCGCCTGAAGGACTCGCGTCAGCGCCGACGTGGACGCCGATCGGGACGCCGATCCGGTCGTCAACCCTCTCACCCCTGGCGCGAGCTCTTCAGCGAGGTGCCAGCCGATGTGAGTGTTGCGGGGGTCGTCGCCCGCGGCCTGCTGGTGCTATTGCTCGCCAAGACTACGTGGTGGATGCTTGGCAACTTCGACATGGCCGCTATCGGGGCCATCGGTCCGAACGCTGATCCGCCGACCTTCGTCTTTCGGATTCTGTCGGGCGCCAACCTGATCTTTCACGAGGCGGGCCATGCGTTGTTCGGTGCCTTCGGCCGGTTCCTGCAGATGCTCGGCGGCTCTATGCTGGAGGTCGCGGTACCGTGGATCTGCGGCGTCGCACTGCTCCGTTCGCGCCGCGATACGTTCGGTGCCGCGATCGCCGCTTGGTGGGGCGGCGAGGCGCTCGTCGGCCTGGGCCCCTACATCTACGACGCCAGCGAACAGGTGCAACCGTTGCTCGGCGGTGTCATCGGCCAGGATCGCCCCGGCTATCACGACTGGAACAACTTGCTGTCGTGGACGGGGTTGCTACGCCACGACCACGCTATTGGTGGCCTGGCGACGGCGATCGGCTACGGGCTCATGCTGCTGGGGCTCGTCTGGAGCTGCTGGCTGCTGCGGCAGCAGTTTCTGGCCTGCCAAGCGCCGTCAGTGGATGGTCTTGGAGCTCTCGACTGACGCGCCGTTCACGAAGATGCGGCGCACCCGCGAGGTCATGAGCTCGCCCTCCGGCAACCGCAGCACGAGCTTGAATCCCGGCATCACGAAGGCGCGGCGCAAAGCCGTGCCGGTACCCGAGAGGGTCGTGGCGAGCAGCCGCGCCACGACGTGCTCGTTGATGAAGTTGCCGTTACCGCTGGCTTCCACCTCTCCGAGCTCCGGGTCCACGAACGCCATCGTGTAGACGCTGTGGGCGGTCTGTACGACGAGCTCGTCACCAGCACGCAGCACACGCGTGTCGAGGCCGTCGCGGTCATCGACTACATCGAGTCCGTGCTTGGCTCTCAGCGATTGGTGGATGCCGGTATCCATGCTCTCAGCTTAACCTGATTCGGCCAGCGCGGTGTTTCTGACTAGCGCGGCGGCGCCAGCCGCCGTAGCTCGTCGAACCAGTTCACCACAACCTGGGCCAGCTCGACGTTGGGAGCATCCTCGGCCTCGGTGTCGGGTGCGGTAATGGTTCAGCCTGGAGTCGATCTTCATGCGGTCTCGGAACCTCGCATCATTTCATTTCGTCCGTCTCGAGCGCCTGCATCCTACTCGCTGAGGATGCGGCCGAACAGCGCCCGCACCGGCTCGTGTCGCTTCACCACGATCACCGAGCACCTCGACCGGCGTGCCACCTCTTCGGGCATCGTCCCGAACAGTACCCTGGTGGTGAAGCTCTGGTGGCTCGCGCCCACGAAGATGGCGCCGTAGTTGGCGGATTCCGCGATAATCGCTCGGCTGGGCGAGCGGTGTCGAAGCACCTTGGTAATCACTTCCGGCACCTGGTCCAGTCGTGTCTTGGCGTCCTCGAGACGGGCGGTCTCTTGCTCGACGTGCGCCTCGGAGTCGTCCGGAGAGACCACCGCGCAGAGCGTCAACGATGCGCCCTTGGAAGCCGCCACCAACGCCGCGTAGTCCTCGGCCCGGGTCGCATGAATGCCGCCGTCGGTGGCAACCAGAATGGCCTCCTTCGGCCGCCGATCGGGTCCCAAGCGCACCATGATGATGTCGGTGGTGGCATGGTTGACGACGTGATCTGTTATCTCGCCGAGGATGCGGCGTGTGGTCGATGTGCGGCCCTTCCAGCCGAGCACGATGAGCTTGCTGTTGCCCTCGTGTGCCGCCTCGAGGATTGCTCGGCCGGCATTGCGGCCGACCCGGATCTGCGAGCTCACCGGGATATCGAACTCCAGCGCCCGCTTGCGGCTAGCAGCCAGGATCTTCTCTTCGCGCTGCACGTACGCCTCGGCCAGGCGGGGTTGTAGCTGGTCGGGGACCAGCACCACTCGTAGCAGCGCGATCTCGCCTTGTCGCGGTGCGGCAATCGCTCCGGCAAGGTCCACCAGGGCATTCGCGGTACCAGGGTTGGCGATTGGAACCAGCACCCGGAAGGCCGACTCCTCCGGAGCCGACCGTTCTGCGAGCAGCCGCGACGGGGCTTCCTCCGGGGCCTCGGTAACGAACTCGGTGCCCTTCCAGATCAGGAACCCGACGATTCCCGCCAACATGGCCGCCCCGGCGAGCGCCACCGGGACGATGTGCCCCTGCAGCGGAATCTGCATTAGCAGATAGATGTTGGCGGCGATTCCGAGCGCTGGCAGCAGTGGTACGAGCGGCACGCGAAAAGGGCGCTCCAGGTCGGGGAACTGGCGTCGGTGGCGGATCAGCGCCACGTTGACCAGGGTCAGCGCGATCAACAGCACGCAGTCGGCGAAATGCGCCAGGCTCTCGAGCGGTAGCGCCAACGCGAAGCCACCGATCGCCGCCCCCACCAGCACCAGGGCCACGATCGGCGTGCCGGTGCGGGCGTTGACTGAGCCGATGCTGTGCGGGAGGTGGCGGCGGCGGCTCATCGACATAGCCACGCGGGAGCCGGCAATGATCGACGCGTTAGAAGCGGAGATCATTGAAAAAAGTGCGCCGAGCACGATCACCATGCCGCCAACCGGACCGAGAAACGCGCGCGCCGCGACGCCCATTGCCGACTCGGTGTACTCGGTCAGGTTCGCGGTCACGATGACCAACACCACGGCCGAGTACAGCACCGTCACGAAGATCATCGAGATGAAAATCGCCCGCGGCACCGTCTTGGTCGGGTTGCGAACTTCACCGGCTGACGCCGCGATGGCGGAGAAGCCGAAGAACGTGATGAACACGAGCGCGGCGGTGCTGGTGATGGCACCAGGGTCGGGGCTGAACCGATCGACGATCGTTTGCGGCTCGATCCGTGCGATGCCGCCGGAAACGAACCACAGCAGCAAAGCTATCTTGGCGGCGGTCACCACGACCTGGAACGTGCCGCTCTCCTTGGTGCCCTTCAGGTTCAACAGGGTGAGGAGGGTCAGGAAGATCAGGCCGGCGAGGGTCTCGAAGGGCAGGTGCCAGATGAACTCGTTGAAATAGGTCGACAGGCTGGCGATGTAGAAGCCGCACGACGAGGTGTAGCCGAGCAACAGGCACCAGCCGACGAAATACGCCGTCGGCGGCGAGAATGTCTTGCGGGCGTAGAGGTACCCTTCGCCAGACTGCGGATAGATGGAGGCAAACTCGCAGTAGCTCAGCGCCGTCAGGCTGGCCACCAACGCTGCCAGCAGGAACGACGCGATAGCGGCAGAGCCGACGTAGCTGATCGCCAGGCCGGAGAGCGTAAAGATGCCCGCCGCGATCATCGTACCGGTGCCGATCGCCAGCGCGCTGACCAGCCCCAGGTCGCGGCTCAGCTCGGCGTGAACTTGCCCATCGAGATGCGCGTCATGCGCGTCGATTTCCCCCACGGGGGAAATCCTACAACGTCAGCGTAGGTGGCACCGGGGGTTCGCAGGCCGCACGTCTGCCACGACCCGCTAGCTTGCCTCGGCGGCCGCTTCAATCGGCTGTGTGTAGATCGTCTGCGTCGGGAAGGCGAACTCCAGGCCCTCGGCGTTGAATCGCTGCAGGATCGCCAGGTTCATGCGGGTCTGCGTCTCCACCACATCGGCCCCGGCCAGGATGTAGTACTGGAACAGGATGTTCATGGCGAAATCGCCGAAGGCGTTGAAGGCGATCACCGGCTCGCGGGCCTGTAGACCGGCATGCTCGGCGGCGATGTCACGCAGGATATCTATGGCGCGCTGCATGGCTTCTGGCGTGGTGTCGTAAGTAAGCCCGAGGTCAAGCTTGATGCGGCGCGACGGCTCGCGGCTGACGTTCTCTACCGGCGAGTTGGCAATGGTGGAGTTGGGAATCGTCACCTCGCGGCCGGCGAAGGTCTGAATGCGGGTGCTGCGCACCCCGATCTCACGCACGGTGCCCTCGAAGCCGCCTGCCTTGATCCAGTCGTTGATGCCGAACGGCCGGTCGGTGAAGATCGTGAAGCCACCGAAGATGTTCTTGACGGTGTCCTGTACCGCCATCGCCAGCGCCAGGCCGCCGATGCCGAGGCCGGCGATCAACGCCGCTACGTCGTAGCCCGCATTATTGAGAGCCACGATGATACCCAGCCCCCAGATCACCGCCTTGCCGCTCTTGCTCATGATCGGCAGGAGCTGATCGTCGAGGGCGCTCTCGGTCTCCTCGGCCAGCGGCTCGAGCACGACGCGGGTGAAGGTGTCGACAACGCGCACCGCCATCCATGTGACGGTCATTATCAGCGCAATCTCCATGGCGCCGCTGGCGAAACCGGTTATGGCGTCGGGGAGCGTCAAGGTGCGGGTTGCCGCCCAGATGCCGAACGCGGTCGCTGCCGCCACGATCGGCTTGTGGAGCATTTCGACAAGCTTGTCGTCGAACTCCGTAGCCGTGCGACGCGTCAGCTTGCGCATGAAGTTGCCGAGTACCGTGTACGCCACCATGCCTACGATGATCGCTGCTATCGCGACTGCGAGCGCAGTGGCCCATTCATTGCCGGTATTGCCGTAGAAGGTCTGCGAGAGGAAGTCTTGCATCGGTGTGCTCCGGAATCAGGCGCCGGGGCGAACGGCCGGCGCGCGCCGCGTTGCTCAGGGCTCGTTCAGCGCGACTCTAACCTGCGATCGGACGCCTCGTTGATGAGGCCGTAGCCAAATCGTGGCGGGCCGTAACCATCTCCACCACACCTTGACTACGGTCTGCTAGAGCCAGCGGCCGTCGAGGTCGCCGGTGGAGGTACAGCCGACCTGAGTGAGGATGTCCTTCAGTCCCTCCCTCAAGATCGCCACCGCGTGATCGCCGCCAGCGGCGCCAAGCGCCGCGACTCCGTACATGAAGGCCCGGCCGCAGAACACGAACTGCGCTCCGTGGGCCAGGCAGCGGGCGACGTCGAGGCCGCTCATGATGCCGCTGTCGACCATCAGGGTGGTGCGTTCACCCACGGCGTCTCGAATAGCCGGCAGTGCGTCGAGCGGCGTGGGCGCCGCATCGAGCTGCCGGCCACCGTGGTTGGAGACGATCAGTCCGTCGGCGCCGGCATCGACGGCGCGTCTGGCGTCGTCGGGATGGAGGATTCCCTTGAGCACGAGCGGGCCCGACCACTGCTTGCGGATCGCCTCGATGCGCCCCCAGGAGAGCGGGCGGAGGAGAAACTGCTCCATGACGAAGCTCTCCAGTTGCGTGCCGGCGGGAGCGTAGCGCGCCACGTTGCGGAACTTCGGCCGGCCGGCGCGTGCCACCTGCATGAGCCAGGCGGGTCGGATCGCAGCGCGATAGATGGTCTTCAGCCCGATCCTCGGGGGCAACGAGAGCCCGTTGCGAATGTCACGCTCGCGGCGCGACGATGTCGGCACGTCGACGGTCACGATCAGCGCTCCGAACCCCGTATCGGCAGCGCGGTGTATCAGGTCGGTTGCTACCTCGGAGTCTTTGGTGACGTAGAGCTGGAACCAGGCCCGCGATCCCGCTATCTCGGCAACCTCCTCCATCTCCACGGTCGACAGCGTGCTCAGGCAGTAGGGAATGCCCGCCGCGGCTGCGGCCGCTGCCAGAATCAGCTCGGCGCCCGGCCACATGAGTCCGCTCAGCCCTACCGGTGCGACGCCGAACGGCAGCTCGTAGCGCTGTCCGAACAGCTCGGTCGACAGATCCAGCGAGGTCACGTCGACCATGAACCTCGGTGTCAACGTCACTGCGTCCAGGCGGGCGCGGTTGCGCTCGAGGCACACCTCGCGTCCGGTGGCTCCCTGCAGGTAATCGAAGGCGAAGCGTGGAATCCGTCGCTCGGCCGTACGCGCCAGGTCCTCGATCGAAGGGTGACGCCGCATCAGGTGGCTAGGGGAATAGTCCATCAGACCACCGCTACTCACCCCGCTTGACGATCGTGCCACCGAGCATGACGAAGGAGACGCGCTCGGTGACGCGAATGTCTTCCAGCGGGTTGCCTGGCACCGCGACGAGGTCGGCCAGTCGCCCGACCTGGATAGTGCCGCGGTCGGTTACGCCGAGCACCGCGGCCGCCTCGACGGTGGCCGATTGCAAGGCCGCCAGCGGCTCCATGCCGCGCTCCACGAGCACGGCGAACTCGCCGGCGTTGTCGCCGTGCGGGTAGACGCCCGCATCGGTTCCGAAGCCGATTTTCACTCCGGCGGCGATGGCCTGGGCGAGGCTCTCGCGCGCCAGCGGCAGGATACGTTCGGCCTTGGAGCGTAGCTGTGGAGGCAGGGCGTCGAGGTCGATGACGTCGACGAGATAGGTGGTCGGCACCAGGTAGGTACCGTGTGTCTTCATCAGCTCGATGGTCTCGGTATCGAGGATCGAGCCGTGCTCGATCGACGCTACCCCGGCCCGCACCGCGGCGCGGATTCCCTCGGCGCCGTGCGCGTGTGCCGCAACCTTCATGCCGTGGCGCGCGGCCTCCTGCACCATCGCCTCGAGCTCCGCGAAGCTGTACTGCTGGGCGCCGACGGATTCCTCGAACGACAGCACACCGGCGGTAGCACAGGTCTTGATGACCTTGGCACCGTGCTTGATCTGGTAGCGCACCGCCTTGACCACCTCGTCGGGGCCGTCGGCGATGCCGTCGCGCCAACTGGTCTCGAGCACACCGGGTGCCAGACCGGTGATGTCGCAGTGGCCGCCCGTGATGCCAATCGAGTCGCGCGACGGGATTACGTGGGGACCCTCCACCATGCCCGCCTCGACGGCACGTCCGAGCGCTACGGTCACCTGGCCACCGAAGTCGCGCACCGTGGTGAAGCCGGCGAGCAGCGTCTTGCGCGCGTTTGAAGTGGCTCTGAAGGCTCTGTCGACTTCGGTCTCTCGTACCTGACGGTTGAACGAGTCCGCGTCGATGTCGCCGCCCAGATGGGTGTGCAAGTCGATGAAGCCCGGCAGCAGCGTGACATCGCCCAGATCGATCACCTCTGCGTCCGCGGGTATCCGGCCGACCGCGCTGATGTGGCCTTTGGCGACCGCAACGATGCCCGGCTCAATCAGGCGGCCTTGTACGACATCGAGCATGCGGGCGGCGCGCAGTACGACGGTTGCGTCGTCCTGTGCCATGGCGATGTCGGGCAGCAGCAGGGCCGACATTGCGACCAGCGGGACGAGGCGGCGACTGAAGGAACGCATCGGCTCTCCGAGGAGTTGGCGGAGTGTGGATGGTGGTCCGCAAGCATACCCTCGCTTGAGGAGGCAGTCGGTGCGCGGCTATTTCGAGGCGGTCAGGTCAGAGTCTGCCAGTGTCCACCGCCTGCGCTCACGCGCCAGCGTTCACCAGGATCCGCGCTTCATCGACGGAGATCCATGGCGCCGGCCTCACCGTGTTGCCGCGGTCCGGGGCTCGGACTACCGTTGGCTCCGCGCCGACAGGCGCCCAATCCTCCACCCCGCGAATCGAAGCTCGGTAGGAACGATGATGAAACGACTCCGTACGTCCGGTATCTGCGCGATCCTAGCAGCAGTCGTGGTCGCCCTTCCCGCCAGCGCCCAGGAAGCGCTCGATGAACACGCCCGGGTGGAGGCGATCGCCGAGGCCGCGCTCGAGGCAATCAGCAACGAGGACATGATCGCCTTCACGGATCTCATGGTCGACGACGCGATCACGGTCAGCATCGCAGAACGCGACGGTGAGGTTCGGTACTCGGTCCGAAGCCGTGCCGAATCGCGCGCCAGGAACCCGCAGAACGACATCCTCGAGCGCGGCTTCGACCCGGAGATCTCGATTTCCGGACCTGTCGCCATGGTCTGGCTGCCCTACGATCTGTACGTTGACGGGGCATGGTCCCATTGTGGTGTGGACACCTTTACACTGGTGCGCACCGAGGACGGCTGGCGCATCGCCTCGATGGCCTGGAGTGTCGAACAGCCACCCGCCTGCCAGCCGCATCCGGACGGCCCGCCAGGAAACTAGGAGTCCATGGTAGGAATATAGTGGGCGCCTTGCGTTCTGCGCTTCGGCGGCGTGCCAGACTCATCAGATTTTCGCCATGGCCTGTCAGGAGGAAAGCGTGTCGCGTGTAGAGAAGCTAGTCGGAGCGGTTCTCGTCGCCGGGCTCACGATGAGCGGTGGCGCGGTAGTCGGGGCACAGGACGAGACGTCGAGAGGGGAGTGGCGGTCGTCCGGAGGCGACAGCGCCTACACGCGGTATTCGCCACTCGATCAGATCACCCGTGACAACGTCAAGGATCTGCGGATCGTCTGGCGTCGCCCAGGTATCGACCCCGAGTTTGCGGAGCGGTATCCGAGGCTGCGGACCGGCAACTATCTGCGCGCCACGCCGACGATGCTCGACGGGGTGCTGTACACACCGAACGCCGCCGGCCTGGTCGAGGCCGTCGACGCGGCCACCGGCGAGACGATCTGGCGCCAAGAGCCCCCGCCAGAGATGGCGCAGGAGCGAAACTCGCAGAGCACGCGGGGCGTGGATCACTGGGAGGGCGATTCACAACGCCGGCTGTTCTCGAATCGGAACGGCTATCTGTATTCGCTTGATCTGCGCACCGGCGAGCCGTTTGCCGGGTTCGGTGACAACGGTCGGGTAAGCCTCACGCCGGCCGAGGCGCGCAACTTCCGCTGGACCTCCGGCCCGATCGTGGTCGGCGATGTGGTGGTCATCGCCGGCAACGTCGACGGCGCCGGCGACAGCGGCATGCGGTGGAAGGACAGCCTGTCGGAGGACGTGCGCGGCTTCGATGCTCTCACCGGCCAGCTGCTCTGGACCTTCCATGCGGTGCCGCGCGAGGGCGAGTACGGTGCCGATACCTGGGGTGACGACTCCCGGGCGCACTCGGGTGATCTGGGCTCCTGGTGTTGCGTGTCCGCCGACGAAGAGCTCGGCTACGTGTACGTTCCGTTGACCGCTCCGACGGCGGCGTACTACGGCGGCCACCGGCCCGGCGACAACCTCTTCTCCAATGCCCTCGTGGCGCTCGATGCCAAGACCGGCGAGCGCGTCTGGCACTTCCAGATGGTGCATCACGACCTGTGGGAGTACGACACGGTAGGCCCGGCGACCCTGGGCGATATCACCGTCGACGGAAGGCGCATCAAGGCGGTCATGCAACCGAGCAAGACCGGCTATCTGTACGTTTTCGATCGCGCTACCGGCAGGCCCGTGTGGCCCATCGAGGAGCGCCCCGTGCCGCCGTCCACGGTGCCGGGCGAGCAGGCGTCGCCGACGCAGCCGATCCCCACCAAACCACCACCGTTCGCACGCGTCGGCTTGACCGAGGACGACTTCATCGACTTCACGCCGGAGCTCGAGGCGCGGGCGCGCGAGCTCGCCAAACAGTTCGTCATCGGTCCCATCTTCACGCCGCCCTCGCTGGTCAGCGACGAGCCCAGCGGCACCCAGGGCACCCTCATGGTGCCTGGGTCATGGGGCGCGGGGAACTGGAACACTGGCGCCTTCGATCCGGAGACCGGCTTCTACTATGCGGTCTCGCATGCCATTCCACGCGTCTATCGCATCGCCAAGGCCGACGATGAAGGCGCCGAGATGGACTACTGGAGCCCGAATCGCGAAGCGCCTTACATCGACGGTCTGCCCCTCATCAAGCCGCCCTGGGGACGCGTCGTGGCATTGGACCTCAATCGCGGCGAACACGTCTGGACGGTGGCCAACGGCGACGGCCCCCGGGACCATCCGCTCCTCGAAGGTCTCGACCTGCCACCGCTGGGAATCGCCAGCCGACCGACGCCGCTGGTGACCAAGACGCTGCTGTTCATCGGCGACGGGAGCGACGTGTTCGGTGGCATCCCGGAGCTCATGCTTGGTCGCGAGTTCCGCGCCCTCGACAAGGCTACCGGCGAGGTGCTCTGGGAAACCGAGCTGCCGGCGGCGCAGACGGGTGGGCCGATGACCTACCTGGTCGGAGGCAAGCAGTTCATCGTCGTGGCCATCGGGGAGAGAGACCGACCTTCCGAGTGGGTGGCGCTGGCGCTCCCATAGGAGCGATCGGCTCCTTCAGGAGCATCGTTGCGGCAGCCCGTGCGGCTAGTAAACCGCCGGGATTACCTGGTCGATGATCACTGATGCCGCCGAGTATGACTGCTCGTAGATGTTCCAGGAGTTCACCACCGCCACGAGGTCGAGCTCGGGGACGATGATCAGCGACTGGCCGCCGAAGCCCGATCCTCCGTACTGCATCGGCGCGTCGCCGCTGCCGTCGTTCATGACCCACCACTGAAACCCGTAGCCTCGCTTGCTGTCGGGGTTGTCTGGAGTGGCGAACGACACCCACCGACGGGCCGAGCGTTCCGCCCAGCCCTCGGGAAGGAGGCGGACGTCGTCCCAGACCCCGTCGTGCAGGAACAGGTAGCCGATCTTCGCGAGGTCTTCCGTCCTGAGGTACAGGCCGCCCTCCGTGTCGGTGAGCCCGTCGGGGACTACCTTCCAGTAGTAGTCGGTGATGCCCAGGGGCCCGAACAGGTGCTGTTCGGTATACTCCTTCGCGTGCATGCCGGTGGTGACCTTGAGAATCGCCGACATGATCATCGAGTTGCCGCTGTTGTAGACGTACGTCTCTCCCGGCGCCGCCGCCATCGGTTTGTCGAGCACGAACTGCAGCCAGTCTTCCGAGGCTTCGAGCTGCGTGGCGTCGTTGGCGGGATCCGTGTAGTCGAGTGCCCTCGTGCCACTCGAAGCCGGGTCGCATGGTGAGCACATCTTCGAGCGTGATCGTCGCCGTTACCCCGTCGGGGTCGTCGATCTCCCGGTCCGAGAGGTAGGAAAGCGCCGCAACATCGGTGCCCTCGATCTCGCCCCGGTGGATGGCGATGCCGATCAAAGCCGATGTCACGCTCTTGGTGATCGACTGGATCGTATGAAGGTCGGACCCTTCACGGAACGGGTGATAGACGGGGTTGTAGTAGTTGTAGTGGTGGGGAGCCTGCTCGTAGCCGGAGTTGATCTCGACGTAGTCGTGCTCGTAGCGGAAGTCGGTGATCATTCGCCCGTGGCGCGTCACGAACAGGGCATTGACGTTGCCGTAAGCACCCTCGGCCAGCTGAGCGTCGAGCGCGGTCAGCGCGGCGCCGTCGACGCCCTCGTCCGCGGGCGTCGAGCGGCTCCAGCCGTTGGTTGGCCAAGCGGTGAGCCACTCGGTCTCGGCGTCGTGCGTGCCGGCGCCGGCGCAGGCGGCCATCGCCGCGCAGGCGAGGGCGGCGAGCAACCTGGCGAGGGCTGGCTGGCGTTCGATACGGTGTCGGCCGCCGAGGGTGAGTGACGGGGCGTGCAACTCTTGCATGGGTCGTCTCGTTGGTCTGAGGCAGGATGGCGTGCACCTTACATTCGGTCGGGGGTTGTTCCGGGGGGCACCCGGATGGGCCCAGTCAGGCCCGCCCCACTTCCACCACGGCCTGCTAGTATCCAGCCCGTCGACGATGGAACCGATGGAGGCGAGCATGGCGCGAGACGAAGGCGACAGACGTTTTACTCGAGGCGAGTTCCTCGGGATGGGGGCAGGCTGGGCCGCAGGAATCGGCGCCGTGTCGGCGGGTCTGAGCGCGGCCGACGCCCGCGCCGCCTCTGCGGCATCCGCTAGCTCGCGTCATGGTGCCTCGGCTGCTCGCAAGACGCGCCACACTGCGATGCCGGTGGACATGATTGTGCGCAACGCCCGCATCCACACCGTCGACGACACCATGCCGGCCGCCGAGGCCTTCGCGGTGTCGGGCGACCGCTTCGTGGCCGTTGGCAGCAACGACGACATCGACAACCTCGTCGGCCCCGGTGTCGAGGTGATCGATGCCGGTGGCATGACCGTGGTGCCGGGCTTCATCGATGCGCATTCGCATCCCGGCAGCGGCGGCCTGCGCGAGCTCAAGAGCGTCAACGTGGACCTTCGCAGCATCCGCGCCATCCAGGACGCGCTGCGTCAGCGCTCCGAACAAACCCCCGCGGGCGAGTGGGTGATCGGCTTCAAGTACGACGACACCAAGGTGAGCGACGGGCGCCAGCTGCATCGCCGCGATATCGATGAGGCGGTGCCCGATCATCCGGTGCGCATTACCCACAGAGGTGGCCATACCTCCTGGTACAACTCGAAGGCGCTGGATCTTGCCGGGATTACTGCCTCGACGCCTGATCCGGAGCACGGGCGGTTCTTTCGGGAGGACGGCGAGCTTACCGGCCGGGTAGCCGAGCGTGCCAACGCAGTGTTCAGCGGTCTGATCACCAGTGATGCGACGCGCCAGGACAGGCAAGCCGGCGTCGCGTTGATCACCCGGTTGATGGCGCGGTCCGGCCTGACATCGGTTCACGACGCGGGCACCGGCGCTGCGGGCGCTACCGCCTACCGTGACGCCTACCGTGCCGGCGAGCTGCGCTGTCGCGTTTACATGCTCATGCGCGGCGGGATCTACGACGAGGTCAAGGCAGCCGGGTTGTACTCCGGGTTCGGCGACGAGTGGCTCCGCCTGGGGGCAGTGAAGTTCAGTGCCGACGGCTCGGCGTCGGAGCGCACCATGTCCATGAGCACGCCGTATGTGGGCCGCCCCGACGACTACGGCATCTTGACGATGACGCAGGAAGATATCCACGAGGCGGTGGAGGATTGCCACCGCCATGACTTCCAGGTGGGCATCCACGCCAACGGCGACGTCGCCATCGACATGGTGCTCAACGCATACGAGCGCGTGCAGAGGCTGTGGCCGCGCCCGGATCCACGCCATCGCCTGGAGCATTGCTCCCTGGTGAATCCCGAGTTGCTCGGTCGCATCAAGGCCACTGGCTCGATTCCAACGCCCTTCTACACATACGTGCACTACCACGGCAACAAGTGGGTGGAGTACGGCGAGGAGAAGATGCGCTGGATGTTCGCGCACCGCTCCTTCCTCGACTACGACATCCCGGTGGCGGGAGCGTCGGACTATGTGCCGGGTCCGTTCGAGCCGCTGATGGCGATCCAGTCGTTGGTCACGCGCAAGGACTTCGAAGGGCGTGTCTGGGGCCCGAATCAGCGCGTCAGCGTCGACGAGGCGCTGCGCATCTGCACGATGAACGGGGCGCGCGCCTCGTTCGAGGAATCCCTCAAGGGCTCGATCAGCGCTGGCAAGCTGGCCGACTTCGTGATGCTGGCCGAGGATCCCCACGACGTCGATCCGGATGCCATCAAGGAGATCGAGGTGGCGCGAACCGTCGCAGGCGGCAAGTCGACGTACGAGGCGTGAGGTCAGGACGGCGTGTGCGCGGCCTCGTCTTGGTGAGCCAGCTCGACATCGATGCCGTACCAAAGCCACTCGGAGGTTAGCTTCAAGCCTGCCGGCGACGCGGCCACACCGAGCGTATGACCGCTTACCGTTACCGTCTCGCTGATACTCGAGGGCAAGGTGATCGGTCGCAGCACGCTGTCTGGAAGGCGGAAGCGGAAACCGGTCTGCAGTATCTCGCGCACGTGCGCCCAGGACTCCTCGGTGGGCTCCGGTTGCACATCGAGTCGTTGGGGGAAGCTGGGGTCGAGCACGAGGCTGCTGTCGACGGGGGTGACCTGGAAGTGTCCATCGACGTCGTAGTCGCGGGCGTTGACAGTGGCCGAGAACGACTCAGCTACCTGGAAGTCCTGGCACACCACACTGGTAACGGTGGCGGCATCCCATTCGAAGCTGATGCGCGCCGTACCCGTGCCGCTTTCCAAACGCGCGCGCAAGCGCAGCGCGAATCGGTCGTCGCTGTCCACGGCGATGGTGGTCTCGAGGGCGCGTAGCGTCGCGTTGATGTCGTTGATGCTGACGTGCAGCGCCCAGCGGCCGCGCGGTTGAGCGATCTGCCGAGTACCGGAGCTCAGGACTGATGGCGTCCGGCGTCGTACCATTGACTCGAGCCACTCGCACGTCGCGCGGTAAGCAGCGAGGCATGAGATGAACGTGTTGGTATCGACTTACGGAGCCCTTGCAGCCATTCCGGTGGCGCTGATGGTCGGTGCGGCATTGCTGCTGGCGCTGGTGTTGGGCTTTCGCGGAGCACGCCTGCCGATGTGGACGGTTGTCGGGGCAGCGATGCTCTGGGGCCTCGCCGCGCCGACCTGGGCCTGGGTGTTGTTCGCTGCGCCCGCTCTGGTGTTCAACTTCGGCCCACTGCGCCGGCCCCTGGCGACGGTACCGGTCATGGCAGTGCTTCGTAAGCTGAAGTTTCTGCCGCGTATCTCCGACACCGAGCGCATTGCCATCGAGGCGGGCACCGTGTGGGTGGATGGTGAGCTTTTCTCCGGCAAGCCCGATCTTGCTCGCCTGCTCGGTGAGCCCTATCCGGGCTTGAGCGCCGAGGAGCAGGCTTTCCTCGACGGGCCTGTCGAGGAGGTCTGCCGTCTCACCGACGACTATGAGGTCTCGCGGCAACGCGTACTCCCGCAACAGGTCTGGGACCTGTACGCCAAGTACCGCTTCTTCGGCATGATCATCCCGAAGGAATACGGTGGTCTGGGGTTTTCCGCCTCAGCTAACAGCGCCGTAGTCGGGAAGCTTTCCTCGCGATCCACGCAGCTGCAGGTGAACGTCGGGGTAACCAACTCACTCGGGCCGGCGGAGCTGCTCATCCGTTACGGCACCGATGAGCAAAAGAACCATTATCTTCCGCTCTTGGCGCGCGCTGAAGAGATCCCCTGCTTCGCGCTCACCGAGCCGGGCGCGGGCTCCGATGCCGGGTCGATGACCTCGCATGGAACAGTGTTTCGCGACGATGACGGCGAGTTGCGGCTGCGCCTGACCTGGAACAAGCGCTACATCACGCTGGCTCCGGTGGCGACCCTCCTCGGCCTGGCCTTTCAGCTGTACGATCCGGAGAACTTGCTGGGCAAGGGCACCGCCCCGGGTATCACCTGTGCGCTGATACCGGCCGACACTGCAGGGGTGGACATCAGCCAGCGGCACGATCCGCTCGGTCCGCCCTTCCACAATGGCCCGACCGTCGGCACGGAGGTGGTGGTTGGCATCGATGCCATCATTGGCGGTGTCGACGGAGCCGGCAAGGGCTGGCAGATGCTCATGGAGTGCCTGGCGGCCGGCCGCGGTATCGCGTTGCCGGGCTCGGCTGCCGGCGGCGCCAAGACCGTTGCCCGAGTGGCGGGTGCCTACGCCGCGGTGCGCCAGCAGTTCGGCATGTCGATCGGCAAGTTCGAAGGCATCGAGGAACCGCTGGCGAGGATCGGGGGGATCGCCTATGTGCTGGAGGCGGCGCGGCGTTATACCAACGGGGCGCTGGACGCACATGCTCAACCCGCCGTGATCACCGCGATCGCCAAGTACAACTTCACCGAGATGTCGCGGCGGGCGGTTTCCGACGGTATGGACATTCTAGGCGGCGCCGCGATCATGCAGGGACCGCGCAACCTGATTGCCAACGGCTGGGCGGGCGTTCCGGTCAGCATCACGGTGGAGGGGGCCAACATCCTCACCCGCACGTTGATCGTGTTCGGCCAGGGAGCCATTCGCTCGCATCCGTTTGCCTACCGCGAGATCAAGGCGCTGGCGGCGGATGACCGCAACGACTTCGACGCGGCGTTCTGGGGCCACGTCAGCATGGTGGTGCGCAGTCTGTGCCGCGCGATCGTGCTGGGACTAACGCGCGGTCGGCTGGCCAGCTCACCGGTCGGTGGGCCGGCGGCTCACTACTACCGCAAGCTGGCGTGGACGTCAGCGACGTTTGCCCTGCTCGCCGATCTGGCGATGCTGACGTTAGGCGGCCAGCTCAAGCGCAAGGGCGCGCTGACCGGACGGTTCGCCGACGTATTCTCATGGATGTATCTCGGCTGCGCCGTGTTGCGGCGTTTCGAGGCCGAGGGGCGCCGCAGCGAAGACCTGCCGTTGCTGCACTGGTCGATGATGGACGCCTTCGCACGGATTCAGGAGGCGCTCGAGGGGATTCTTCAGAACCTCGAAGTGCCGCTGCTCGGGGTGGTCCTGCGTGGCCCGCTGGCGGCGTTCGCGCGCTGGAATCGCATCGGTCGCCCCCCGAGTGATCGCCTCGCCGGAGAGGTAGCACGAATTCTGCAGACGCCGGGCACCCAACGCGATGCCCTGACCGCCGGCATCTACGTGTCCGACGATTCCTCCGAAG
>Ga0315339_1000530_pt1 | contig 46279 bp, 46 predicted proteins | sample ASW17metaG_FD_204514 | JGI IMG/M metagenome (GOLD analysis project Ga0315339, IMG submission 204514) | Ammonia-oxidizing marine archaeal communities from Pacific Ocean, United States - ASW #17 | ecosystem: Environmental > Aquatic > Marine > Oceanic | place: USA: California | collected 2016-12-05 | reverse complement strand
CAATTAGATAAAAAAATAAATATTATAGATTTACTTATTCTATCAAAATTAGAAACTTCCAAAAGTGAAATTAGAAGACTAATTAAAGGCAATGGTATTAAGGTTAATAATCAGACAATTACTGATGAAAAATTAGTAATTACAAAAGAATTATTTAAAGATAAATTTATTAAACTCTCTCTTGGCAAAAAAAGACATGTAAAGGTTGTGCTTAGTTAGTTTTTTTTATTTTTTCTAAAGTTCTGATGATGAACCTTGGGGTCAAAGTTTTCACTGGATTTACAGTTGTTTTTAGATTTTTTTGTTTTCCTTTAATTTTAAAACTAACACCAAAAACTCCTTCTCCAGTTTTTTTTCCAACTAAAATATTTCCTAATATGGGAATAGAGCCGAGAGCTTTATTTAATGTCGTTGCGGGGACTAAGGTTCCTCTTAAGCTTATTACGTCGTTTTGATCAACATAACCATTCATTAAAATTGAAATAGCAGGACCAATTGCATAAATTTCATCAATTTTCATGTAATTATTTTGATTTGAAAAATTCATTTCAAACTCATTAAACCTTATGCCTTCTCCGGTAAGTAAATCTGCTATGCCCTGCAAAGAAGCCAATGTAAGAATTTTAGTTAGAGCTGGAAGCTCTTTTAGCTTAAAATTATAAATTTTTAATTGAGATTTTGATTTATTATTTTTTTTCACTGAAAAAAAATTTAATTTCCCACCATCAAACCCTTTTATAAACTTATATCTTTCTACTAATGGTTTTGCATTATCAGAAAAAAGGGTGGTAATTTTTTCATTATTTTCATTAATTTTGACGGTTAAATTTATTTGTTTATCATTGGAAAATTTAGAATTTAATTTTAGGTTTATTAATTTGTTTTTTGAAAATTCTATATCGCCATTAAGTTTATTAATATAGTTAATATTGTCTAAATAAGTTTTGGCAATATTAACTTTTATTTTTGAATTAAAATCACTAAAAATACTAAAACTTTTATTGTCATTTTTACTATCAAAAATTGCATCAATTATATTTTTTGCATCTAAATTTTTTGCAATAATTTCATAATTTTGCTTATCTTTTTTTATTAAAACATTATTTTTAATTTTATTTTCATTTAAAAAATCTAAATCTAAATTACTTATATTGATAATTCTAAAATTTTTATCAAAATTTAAATCATTAATTAAGAGTTTGTTTTGAGACTCTTTAAATAAAATTTTTTTGAATTGCAGTAAATTATTATTTTTTATAAAAAATTCAACATCCAAAATTGAATCTATGTCTTTATTTTTTTTATAATTTAATAATTTAAATATTAATGGATTTTTTTTTATATTAATTTTCGATTTAATTAAATAATTTTTATTTTTGAACGCCAAATTGTAATCAATTTCATCATAATTTTCATTTAGTAAAAATTTTCCTTTACCTGTAATTAATGATTTATTTTTATCAATTTCTAGATTTATTATATGATCATGTAGCTCTAAATAATTGTCAAAACTTGGCAAATAATTCTTTAAAGAATCTATTTTTTTTATGTATTTTACATTTTTTAAAAAAATTTTAGAGTTGATTTTAAAATCTGAAAATTTTAATTTTTTACTTATTTTAAATGAGATAATATTTTCTGAGCTTAAATTTAAATCACTAAAACCTAAATTTTCATAATTATTTTTAAGATAAAACGATAATATTTCAGGACTAATTTTTCCTAAAGAATTTTCTATATCTCCATTTACTAGAAAAAACTTATCCTTGTTAGTAATAACAATCTCTTTTGACAAAAGTTTTAATTTATTAAATTCAAATTTTGCATTTTTAAAAATACTTAATTTATTTTTAATTACAAAATCAAATTCTATTTTATCTATTACTTGTTTATTTAATAAATTTATTTTTGCATTTTTTACAAACCCCTTAATATTAAAATTTTCTTTAACTTCGCCTTTGTCATTAAAATTTATATTAATATCTGCAATCAAATCTCCATCTTTTAATATTTTATTTAAAATAAATAGTTCTGGGCTGTTTTTATGTGCTCTTACAAAATAAATTATATCCCTAAGATCATTTTTTTTTGTTGAAATTGCTAGTTTTTTAATCGCAAAATCTTTACTTATAAATGAACTGATTGCAAAGCTTGTACTAATTTTTTCTAATTTGATTTTTTTATTTTTAAAAAACAAATCTGGACCATAGGTCTTAATGCCTACTGTAAAATTTTTTATATCCAGTACAATTTTTACATCATGTAACTCAATGCTAATTTTATCATTTATTTCTGTAATTTTATTTTTAATTAATTGATTAAATTTATTTGTTTCTATGCCTACAAAGCTTAAGTAAAAAATTAATGCAAAAATGGATCCTAATAAAAATATGAAAACTTTAATTACTTTTGTCATCTAATTTATATTATATAGTGAGCTTTCCAAAAAGTTATCTAAATCTCCATCTAATATTTTATCTGGATTTGTGCTTTCATAGTTTGTTCTATTATCCTTGACTAATCTATATGGATGAAGAACATATGATCTAATTTGATGTCCCCATCCTATTTCTGATTTGGTATTTTCAAGATTCTTACTTTGTTGTTCTCTTTTTTTTATTTCAAAATCATATAACCGTGCTTTAAGCATATTCATGCATGTTTCTTTATTTTTATGTTGTGATCTTTCATTTTGGCATTGCACAACTATTTTCGACGGCAAGTGAGTAATTCGAACAGCGCTATCAGTTGTGTTTACATGTTGGCCCCCTGCACCACTTGATCTGTATGTATCAATTCTTAAATCTTTTTCAATAATTTCTACATCAATGTTTTCGTTAACAACTGGATATACCCAAACACTTGCAAAGCTGGTGTGCCTTCTCGCTCCAGAGTCAAAAGGAGAAATCCTAACAAGTCTATGAATCCCTGATTCTGCCTTTAACCATCCATAAATATAATCTCCTTCTATTTTTATAATTGAAGATTTTATTCCGGCTTCTTCCCCTTTGTGCTCACTAATTAAATCTAATTTAAATTTTTTATTATTTGACCATTTAATATACATTCTTCTTAACATTTCTGCCCAGTCTTGACTTTCAGTTCCTCCAGCTCCAGCATGTATTTCAATATATGCGTCTAAACTATCACTCTCCTTTGATAGAAAACATTTTGTTTCATTTTTTTTAGTTTTGTTTTTTAATTCTTGTATATTTTTTAAAGTTTCATTTATTATAGATTTATTATTTTCATCTACTGCAAGCTGATATAAATCATTAATTTCTAGAAGCTGTCTTGTAGATTCTTGGTGAGAATTAATTAAATCTTCATACAATTTTTTTTCTTTAATTACTTTTTGTGCTGTTAACTTATCTTGCCAAAAGCTTGCAACAAGTATTTTTTGATTATGTTTTTCTAGAGAAATTTCAATTTTATTTTTTTCAAAGATACTCCTTAACTCTTTGATTAATTTTTTCTATTTCTATTTTGTGATTTATAAACTCATTTTCCATTAATAAAACTTTAATATATTATTGATTTTTAATCTATTATTAATATCTAAGTTTTTTTTTTCCTTTATAGCGATTTTATTTTTTTTAAAAACCTCAATTATAGTTTCTTTAGATGCAAAATTAGCCCTTTGCCCAGTAAATCTATCCACTACCATCATCGTAATATTATTAGCAACTTTAAAAGGTCTTGCGTCTTTTTTTTTAATCGCTTTTTTAACAAAATCTTTAAAGATTGGCATTGCAGTTTTTGCTCCTGTTTCATATCGCCCTAATGTTTTGGGTTCATCCATGCCCACATAAACACCTATTGTTAATTTTGATGTATAGCCAACAAACCAAGTATCTGTATTTTTATTAGTTGTGCCTGTTTTGCCAGCAATATCTAAATTAAGATCTTTAAGTTTTTTACCAGTGCCTCTAAGAATAACTCCTTCTAACATTGATGTCATTTGGTAAGCTGTCTCTGGAGAAAATATTTGAATAAAATTATCTGAAATTTTTGGGACATAATCACTTAGAAAAGATATTTGCTCACATTTTTCACATTTTCTCTTCTCTGTATTAAAAATTGTATTTCCTTCGCTATCTTGAATTCTGTCTATCAAAATTGGTTTTATTAATTTTCCTCCATTTACAAAAGAGCAGTAAGCTGATGTTAGTTTTAAAAGTGTTGTTTCTGCAGATCCCAAAGAAATAGACAAAAGTTCGTTTGGGTTATTGTAAATGCCAAGTTGTTTAGAAAAATTAACTATTTTTTTTAAACCTAAATCCTGAGCAATTCGAACTGTCATTAAATTTCTTGATTTTTCTAAACCCATTCTAAATGTTGATGGCCCATAAAATTTTTTACCATAATTTTCTGGTTTCCACATTTTTAAATCAGATCCTTGTTCTAGAACTAATGGAGCATCAAGAATTAATGTTGACGGTGAATAATTGTTTTCTAATGCCAGAGCATAAATGAAAGGTTTAAAAGCTGAACCTGGCTGCCTTAATGCTTGAGAAGCTCTGTTAAATTCACTTTTTTTAAAACTAAACCCTCCGCTTAGTGCTAGCACTCTTCCTGTATATGGATCCATAACAACTATTCCACCATTAACCTTGGGTAATTGTTTTAATTCATAATTATCATTATTAATTTTTTTTACATAAATTATATCACCTACATTAAATAATTCATTTAATTCTTTTTTTGTCCAGTTTACATTTTCATAATTAATCACTCCTTCTGATTGATTTTCTGTCTCTATAGTAATTAAAAATTTATTAATTTTTTTAACTATTGCGAGTTTCCAATTAATAGATTTTTCTAACCTCAATTTTTCGAGATCTTTATCTTTATACCAATTATTTAAATTTTTTTTATTTGCCAAAGCTCCACGCCATCCTTTTCTTTTATCATAATTTATCAATCCATCTCTTAGACTTTTAGTAGCAATATTTTGTAAATTTAAATTTAAAGGAGTTTTTATAATAAAGCCTTGCTTATAGACTCTATCATATCCAAAATCGTCAATAATTTTTTTTCTGATATCTTCTACGTAATATCTTGTATCTTCTAAAAAAACTTTTTTTCTTTTTTTTAAAATAATTTCTGTATTAACAAATTTTTTATATTTTTTTTTATCAATATAATTGTTTTCTAAAAGATTATTTAAAACCAAGTTTCTTCTAAATTTTGCAAGATTAATATTTTTATAAGGATTGTACCTACTGGGTGCCTTGGGTAAAGCAGCAAGCAAAGCAGCTTCTGTATAGTTTAGTTCATTAATAGATTTGTCAAAATATTCTAAACTAGCTGAGGCAACACCGTAAGCCCCTCCTCCAAGATAAATTTGATTTAAATATAGTTCTAAAATTCTTTCTTTTGAAAGTGCTCTTTCTATTCTAAATGCTAATATCGCTTCTTTTAATTTTCTGTTTAAGCTCACTTCATTAGTTAATAAAAAATTTTTTGCTACTTGCTGTGTAATAGTTGAAGCGCCCTCTAGTCTTTTTGATGACATAAAATTAGATATATTTTTTATAATAGCCCTCAAGACTCCTTTGGCATCAACTCCAGGGTGTGAAAAAAAGTTCTTATCTTCCGCAGATAGAAAAGAATGAATTATTTTTTTTGGAATGGCGTTATATGGAACAAAAATTCGCTTTTCTGTAGAAAAGTCATTAATAAACTCTCCATCTCCAGCATAAACTTTGCTAGAAACTGGTGCTTTATAATTTTTTAAAAATTTATAATCAGGTAAATTATTAGAAAAAGCCCATAAAATCAAAAGAATCAATACCGAAATAAGCAAGAAAAAGCTTATAAAAAAAATAAATATTTTTTTTAAAATTTGATTCATTTTAGTATTATTTAATATACGAATTTGTTAAAGTTAAGGCATCACAATTAAACAAAATTTTAAAAAACTTTATTTAATAAAATGAAACAACCAAAAAAAATTATATGGAAAAAAATTTGTACATTGATGCATCGCATCCAAATGAAACTAGAGTTGTACTTAAATCAAACGGTAATATTGAAGACTACGAATACGAAGGGTTAAAAAATACTCTAATTAAAAACAATATTTACTTAGGAAAAGTTAGCAGAGTAGAGCCATCTTTACAAGCTGCATTTATAGAGTTTGGAAGAAAGAGACATGGCTTTCTATCATTAAATGATATCCAGTCGGATTATTATCAAATACCACAAAGTGATTTAGAAAAAATTAAAAAAGAAGAAGAAAAAGAAAGAGAAGAATTACAAAAAGAAAGTGAGCAACAAGAAGAAAAAAATATAAATGAGGGCAATCTAGAAATTAATGATCCTGTTGAAAAAAACCCTGACCCCTTACCAAATGAAGAATTAAATAAACCTGAAATTAAATTCAGATCTAAAAGATACAAAATTCAAGAAGTTATAAAACCAAATCAAGTAATTCTTGTTCAAGTTTTAAAAGATGAAAGAGGACTTAAGGGTGCTGCGCTAAGCACTTTTATTTCAATAGCAGGAAAATACATTGTGCTTATGCCTAATACGTCAAAAGGAGGTGGAATATCTAGAAAAATATTTAATCCTGGTGATAGAAAAAAAATTAGAGCAATACTAAATGAAATAAGCATCCCTAAAGAGATGGGATTAATTGTCAGAACAGCAGGTTCTAACAAAACAAAAAATGAAATTGACCATGATCTTGAAAGTTTAATTAAAACTTGGGACTCTATTAAAGAAAAGGCAATGAATGCAATTGCTCCATCGCTGATACATCAAGAAAGTGAAATAATTAAAAGAACACTAAGAGATATGTATGATGAAAATACACAAAATATAATTATTGAAGGAAATGATGGTTATAAAAAAGCTCAAACCTATATGAAAATGATGATGCCAGGACATGTCAAAAAAATAAAAAAATACAGAGATAAAGTTCCTTTATTTTTAAAAGAAAATATTGAAGAAAAGTTAAATCAAATTTTTGAAACACAAATTAAATTAACCTCAGGCGGTTATTTGGAGATAAACCCAACAGAAGCTTTGGTGTCTATAGATGTAAATTCTGGTAAATCTATTAAACAAAAAAATGTAGAGAGTACAGCGGTTAATACAAATCTTGAGGCTGCTGAAGAGATATCAAGACAAATTAAAATTAGGGACCTATCTGGATTAATAATAATAGATTTTATTGATATGTTAAGCTACGGAAATAGAAGAACCATAGAAAGAAAATTAAAAGAAAAATGTAGATCTGATAGGGCTAGAATTCAAATTGGAAGAATAAGTAATTTTGGCCTACTGGAAATGTCTAGACAAAGATTAAGAGAAAGCACTGTAAAATGGAAAGTTTCATTAACTGATGAATCTATTGCTTTAAAGTTATTAAAATTAGTTGAGATAAAATCAATTCTAAATAAAGCTAAATTTGTAGAACTTAAAGTATGTGAAAAAATGTCAAATTTTGTTAAAGAAAACTTTTTAGAAGATTTAAATTACTTTGAAAATAAAAATAAAATTAAAATCAATATAGTTTCTGACAACAACTTGGTTATTGACGAATATAAAATAAACTTTCAAAATAAAAGTAAAAAAATTATAGATAAGATTGAGTCAATAATAAAATTTAAACTCTTAAATAAAATAGAAAATGAAAAAAAAGAAAATAATAAAGACAAAGACAAGGTAATAAAAAGTCACAAATTTAAAAAAAACCCTTTTTATAAGAAAAAATATTTTAAAAAAACTAAATCAAACCTTTTGGTGGAGAAGAAGGGTTAGCAAAATAAGATTTTGAAATTCTACCAGATAAATAAGAATCTCTACCAGCCAAAACAGCATTTTTCATTGCTAGGGCCATTTGGTATGGATTTCTTGCTTTTGCAATTGCTGTATTAATTAACACGCCATCACAACCTAATTCCATTGCGATAGCTGCGTCTGATGCTTGTCCTAAGCCAGCATCAACTATTAATGGTAATTTTGTCTGGCTTCTTATAATTCTTATATTAGTTTTATTTTGAATCCCTAAGCCAGATCCAATTGGAGCAGCTAAAGGCATAATTGCACATGCTCCAACATCCTCTAGTTTTTTAGCCATCAAAGGATCATCTGTGCAATAAACCATTACTTCAAATCCTTCTTTTGTTAATACTTCAGTAGACTTCAAGGTTTCAATCATATCAGGAAATAAAGTTTTTTTATCACCTAAAACTTCCAACTTAACTAATTTCCAACCACCTATTTCTCTAGCAAGTCTTAAAGTTCTAAGGGCTTCTTTGGAAGTAAAACATCCGGCTGTATTTGGTAAATAAGTTATTTTTTTTGGATCTATATAATCCATTAACAATGGTTTTTTTTTATCTAATATATTTACTCTTCTAACCGCAACAGTAACTATTTCTGCGCCTGAAATTTTAATAGCTTTTGCGCAGTCCTTCATGCTTTTATATTTTCCAGTACCAACAATTAATCTGGAGTTAAATTTTTTTTTTGCAATAACTAATTGACTAGCCTTCAATTTTTAACCTCCTCCAATAAAATGAACTATCTCTATCTTGTCGTTTTTTTTTAGTTTTATTTTATTTAAGTTCATTTTATCCATTATTTCTTGATTCAATTCAATTGCTACTTTTTTTAATGGAATTTTAAATTTTTTGACACAATTCAACAAACTTAAATTATCCTCAATTATTGACAATTTACCATTTATTTTAATTTTTATTTTGTTTATTTTTTTCATGCTGTATAAATATTGAATGAGCAGTAATATTCTAATTATCAATGGTCCCAATCTTAATCTATTAGGTGAAAGAGAACAATCACAATATGGATCAATAACTTTTGATGAATTAAAGAAAAAATGTATAGAAAAATCAAAAGAATTAAAAATAAATTTAAATTTTAACCAGTCAAATATTGAAGGAGAAATAGTTACAATTGTTCAGGAAGCAAGAGATAGTTATGATGGAATAATAATAAATGCAGCTGGCTTTACACATACTTCTGTTGCTATCAGAGATGCTTTAGATATTTTTAAAAAACCAATCATTGAATTACACATTTCAAATATTTATAAAAGAGAAGAATTTAGACATAAATCCCTTATAAGTGATATTGTAACAGGAGGTATATTTGGTTTAGGTGATAATGGATATATTTTAGCCATAATTGCAATGCAAAAACTGTTAGAAAAATGAAAATAGATAAAAAACTAATAAAAGAACTAACTGACTATTTAAATGAATTTGATCTAACTGAGTTAGAATATGGTAATAGTGATTTAAAAATAAAAGTTTCAAAATCTAGTCCTAACGTTAGTTCTGTCTTGGGAGCTAAAATAATTTCTTCATCAAAATCTAATACTACAAAACTAATATCTGGAATCGAAATAACATCTCCTATTATTGGCACTGCATATCTTTCACCAGAACCTGGAGCTAAAAAATTTATTGAAGTTGGGAAGAAAATTAAAAAAGGCGATACTATTATGATAATAGAAGCTATGAAAACAATGAATCATGTTCCGTCAACAAAAGACGGAACGGTTAAAGAAATTTGTGTTGAAGATGGTCAGCCAGTAGAATTTGGACAAATAATAGTTATCCTGAGTTAATGTTTAAAAAAATATTAATTGCAAACCGTGGAGAAATTGCGGTTAGAATAATTCGTGCATGCAAAGAATGGGGTATTGCAACTGTTGCAGTTCATTCAGATGTTGATAAAGATAGCATGCATGTGAGAATGGCTGATGAAAGTGTATGTATTGGTTCACATCAGCCAGTAAATAGTTATTTAAATATCTCTGCTTTAATTTCTGCTGTTGATATCACAAATTCAGAAGCGGTGCATCCTGGTTATGGTTTCTTATCTGAGAATGCAGATTTTGCAAAAATACTAGAAGAAAATAATATTAAATTTATTGGAGCCTCATCAAGATTAATAAAAATGATGGGAGACAAAATCCAAGCTAAAAAAATAGCTAAAAAATATGGGCTACCTGTTATTGAAGGTTCCGAAGGTGGTGTAAACAATATCAAAGAAGCAAAAGAACTTTGTAAAAAAATAGGTTTTCCAGTTTTAATTAAAGCTTCTGGAGGTGGGGGAGGAAAAGGAATGAAAATTGTTAATAAAGAAGAAGAATTTGAAACATTATTTTTTACTGCAAAATCTGAAGCTCAAAAATATTTTGGAAATGATGAGATTTACATTGAAAAATTTTTCCAAAACCCAAGACATATCGAGGTTCAAATTTTAGCTGGTAAAAATAGAACTGTTCATCTTCATGAAAGAGATTGCTCAGTCCAAAGACGACACCAAAAATTAATTGAAGAAACACCTAGTCCAATTTTAAATGATGAGATTAGAAAAGACCTGTTTGAAAAAACTGTAAATATGGTAAGCAAAATTGGATATGAAGGTGCAGGAACAGTAGAATTTATTTATGAAGATGGAAAATTTTATTTTCTTGAAATGAATACAAGAGTTCAAGTTGAACATCCCGTCACAGAGATGGTAACAGGAGTAGATATTATTAAAGAACAAATTTTTATTGCATTTACAGGTGAAACAGCTTTAAAACAAAATGATATAAATCCACGAGGCCACGCTATTGAATGTAGAATTAATGCCGAAGATGCAAGTAAAGATTTTCAACCATCGCCTGGTACTATAGGAATGTGTCATCAACCATCTGGTTTTAGAACCCGAGTGGATGGCGCAATTTTCCAAGGTTATAAGATAACGCCATATTATGATAGTATGGTATGTAAATTAATTTGCCATGGCAGAAATAGAACAGAAGCAATTCAAAGAATGATCCGATCTTTAGATGAATTTGTCATTGAGGGTATAACGACTACAATACCGCTTCATAAAGTATTATTAAAACATAAAAAATTTATTAAATCTGATTTTAATGTAAGTTGGCTAGATAATGAAAAAGTAATTTAGTAACATTTTGTTAGCCAAATATCATAAACTGGATGATCAAAGGGTCTAATTGCTGGACTGGAAGAAAAAGTCCAGCCATTAAAAATAAAAACTTCATCATTATTTTTATTAGTTAGATCTATAACTTGAAGGTAGGCAGTAATTTCTGGATTATCATCAAACTCAGAATTTTTACACTTTAACGATTTGATTAAAAGTTTTTTAAATTTTTTTTCTTCACCAATTTTAATTTTTAAAATATTATTTTTTGAACTCACCTTATCTAAAATTTTAATTTCTATAAAATTTCCTTCTAAAGTTTCAATTTTTTCTAATGAATTAGATACTGAGTTATAAAAGATAAGTATAATAATTATAAAATATTTAAACAAATTAATTTTTCCACTTTTTATATTTCTTATTAATTTCAATATTTTTTTTATTAGGATGATAAGCATTATCAGTTCCTGTTTGGTTATACTGATGTGGTTTTTGCCAATCATACTTTTTTAAATCATGAATGTTTTCAATTTTATTAGTCATAAAGTGCATCCATGAAAACCATTCATTTGGAATTTTTGAAGCGTCAACTTCATCTTTATAAATTATCCATCTTTTACCTGAATTGTTTTGATAATATTTATTTCCAAAAGTATCTTTGCCAACCAATTTTCCAAAAAATATAGTTTTAAGTTTTGTTCCAATAGTTTCTTGATTCCACCAAATGAAAATTTGTTTCAAAAATGTCAACATATAATTTAATTAATTCTTCAATTCAAAATTGTATAATTTAAATTAGACTAAAGTATGGATTTGTATATAAATTAATTATCTTAAGATTCAAAATAAATTTTAAATAAAGAGAAAATGACAAAATACTTAGTAGAAACTTATTATACATGTAGCTTTAAAGTTAACCATTATTTAGATGAAATTAATGAAAATGAACTATCTAATCTTGAAAAACGAGATGATGGCAAGTTTGAGATACTGGATGTTAAGCTAGATTCAAGAAAAACAAAAAATTTAGATCTTAAAAATAATACTATTGAGCCTAAGAAATTAGATGCTATAAATGATAAAGTTCAACCCAAAAGTATTCCGAAAGAAACCAACCAAACCTTTATTAAAAAACTTAACGATGGTGTTAGTAAACGATTTAGTATGCCTGACAGAAGAAAGGGATATATTCAAAAAGCAACTATTGGGAATCACAAAGTTTATTTGCATACCGGAGAATATGAAGATGGTAAAATAGGAGAAATCTTTATTGATACAAGCAAAGAGGGAGAATTAGTGAAAGCTTTAATGAATAACTTTGCAATAGCTATTTCACTTGGTCTTCAATACGGCGTACCTCTTGATGAATTTATAAATGCATATGTCGATACAAAATTTGAACCGTCAGGAAAAGTTTATGGTAATGACAGAATATTAAGTGCTTCATCAATACTTGATTATATATTTAGAGAATTAGCAATTTCATACCAAAATAGAGAAGATTTAGCTCATACACCATCAATAGGAGGATCTGATAAAGCTAAAAATGAAGATGAAGAAAGCTTAGAAGATCAAAATCAATTTTTAAAACTTGTTAAAGATATTACAAGCAAAGGATTTGTGAGAAATAATTACAAAAAAAACCTTATTGATTTATCGGACATAAAAATTAATTTAAAAGGCAAAAAATAAATTTATTTTTTATTTTTTATATTTAAGCCTAACTCTTTCAACTGAGACTCATTTACTTCTGATGGTGCGTTCATCATTAAATCTTGTGCATTTTGATTCATTGGAAACATTGTGACTTCTCTAATATTTTTCTCGTTTGCTAATAACATTACGATTCTATCTATACCTGGGGCAATACCACCGTGGGGAGGCGCCCCAAAGCTTAACGCATTAATCATACCGCTAAACTTGTCCTCAACATGTTTCTTGTCATATCCTGCTATTGAAAATAATTTATACATTAGTTCAGGTATATGATTTCTTATTGCTCCAGACGATAATTCAATGCCATTACAAACAATATCATATTGGTAAGCTTTAATATTTAAAGGATTATCAAAATTTATAGATCTAATGTCACCTTGTGGCATTGAAAATGGATTGTGACTGAATTTAATTTTATTAGTAACCTCATCTTTTTCAAACATAGGATAATCAACTATCCAACAAAATGAAAATTTATTTTCATCAATTAAATTCAAATCTTTTGCTATTTTATCTCTAGCAAGTGAAGAAATTTTTTCAACTTCTTTAATTTTGCCGCATGCAAAAAATATACTATCTCCTACTTCAGCTAATGTAACTTTCATTATTTCTTTTAAAGATTCTTCTGAAAAAAATTTACCTATCGATCCTTTGGCTGAAATATTTCTTTCTTTTTCAATAGTAAAATATGCCAAACCAGATGCTCCTTGATCTTTTGCCCATTTATCAATATTATCAAAAAAACTACGCGGTTTATCTTTAGTATTTTTTGCTACAATGCATCTAACTTTAGAGCCTGAGTTTACTAATTTTTTAAAAATATCGAATTTTACATCATCACGTTTAAATAAGTCCGTTAAGTCATTAATAAGTAATGGATTTCTTAAATCTGGTTTATCTGAACCATATTGAAGCATAGCCTCCTCATAACGGATCCTAGGAAATTTTTCATGAAGTAATTTTTTTGCTGAAAATTTTTTAAAAATATTAATCATTAACTTTTCAACAACATTAAATATATCTTCTTGCTCTACAAAAGACATTTCTAAATCAAGCTGATAAAACTCTCCAGGACTACGATCGGCTCTTGCGTCTTCATCTCTAAAGCATGGAGCTATTTGAAAATATTTATCAAAACCAGAGACCATAATTAACTGTTTAAATTGCTGTGGCGCTTGTGGTAATGCATAAAATTTTCCTGGATTTAATCTGCTAGGAACTAAGAAATCTCTAGCACCTTCTGGACTTGATGAGGTTAGAATTGGTGTCTGAAATTCTAAAAAGCCTAAGTGAGACATTTCACTTCTTATAAATGAAATAACCTTTGATCTTAAAGTAATATTTTCATGAATTTTTTTTCGTCTTAAATCTAAAAATCTGTATTTGAGTCTAATATCTTCTGCATACTCTTGATCACTAAAAACTGGCATAGGGAGTTCTTTACAATCACCAAGTATTTCAAATGAACTAATACTAACTTCAATTTCACCCGTTTTTAATTCAGCATTAATTGTTTCTTTGCTTCTCTCAACTACATTACCAATTATTTTAATAACACTTTCGAGCTGAATTTTCTCTAAGCCAATAAACTGCTTATTGCTTTTATCTATTAAGCATTGGGTGAGGCCATAATTATCTCTTAAATCAATAAATAAAAGATTACCATGATCACGTTTCTTATTTATCCATCCAGATAAAGTTATTTGCTCACCTGTATTTTTTCTTGTTAATTCACCACAGGTGTGTGATCTATACTTGTATAATTTACTCATTTAATACTTCTTTGATTGTTTTAAAATCAATTGGTTTTTTTTTTTTTAAACTTAATTCATCAATTTTATATATGAATTCAAGTATTTTGCCATATGATCTCTCAACTCTTTTAATTATAAAATCAATCAGTTTTTTATCTATTGTGATTTGACGATCAGAAAAATTTTTTAAAATAATAGCAAACATTAATTCATCATCAGGTTTGTCAATTTTAGCAACTAAAAAATTTTTAGCTCTAGATTTTAAATCATCTAATTGAAAATTTAATTCATTAATTGGAGTTTTAGAATTTACAATCATATATTTATTACTTTGTTCAACAAAATTAAATAAAGAATATATTAAAGTTTCATTGATATTTAAATCAAGATTATCAAGAATAATATTTTCATATACTTTGAATTGAGACAAATTTTTATTTGTAAAGGAATGTGCATTAACTAATACACCTTTAGATTTTTTCAAAAAAATATTTGATAAATGAGATTTTCCAGAATATTTTTCTCCACATATATTTACAAAATTTTTTTCCCATTTTGGCCAACTATCAATTAATTTAAATGCATAGTAATTGCTGTTACTTACATAAAAATCCTCATATTTAAAATTTTGCCTCTGTTCAAAATCTAATAAAAGCTGGTTCAAGTCTTTCATTTGATTATCCAATTTTCATTTTGTGTCAAGATATCAATATTTCTTTCTTTCATATCTTCTATAAATTTATTAGGAGTGCCATTATAAATAATTTTATAAAAAATATTTTCGCTATTAATTTTTGTTATTTTAAAACTAAAAACTTGATCTATTTCACTTAAAGTATCTTCTAAAATTTTAATTTTTTTATATTTTTTCGAATTTAAAGAAACAATTAATGGTAGTTTAATAGATGTATTTATTTGATTAATTTTTTTCCAATAATTTTCGTAAGTTGTTTTTAATTTTTTTATTATCAAGTCAATATCTTCAGTTGAATTAATATTGTAAAATTTTTGATTGTCTATTTTTAAATATTTATTTAATTGAATTTTAGACAAGATTGTAAAATCATTATTGTTTTTATAAATAATTGTTATTATAAAATTTTTTAAATCATATTTATCAACTATTTTCTTAAAATCATAATCTTCTATAGAGTTGCTGTTTTGAGATAATAAATTAACATCTTCCAAATCTTCGCTTGGTAGCACGTAATTTAACAAAAAATACCTTTTGTTATCATTATTCCATTTTTCATAAAAGATATTTTTGGTAAATAAATAAATTTCATCTTTTTGAATATCAGCAAATATTGGAAATAATAATAAATTCTTCTTTTTTGGAATTGATGGAAAAATATTTTTTTTTTCAAAAAAATTTAGGGTATTTTTTTTATTAAAATTAACATCAAAATTTACCACGTATTCATTATTTATAAATTTTTCATCACTCATAGTAAAAGAGTCAATAAGTTCCTTTATCGTTTTTAATGAAGTTTTTTCTATTTTTTTTTTATCATCTGAAGTTACAATTGTGGATATTAATTCTGAAAATGCCTGCCTAAACCCTTTGTTTATAACTTTTTCTTTGTTAAAATTTAATTCAAAAGGTTCTGATACTTCTAGTGCAGTTATTTTAAATGAATTTGCATTTAAATTATTGGTAAAAAAGATATTTATAAATAGAAGAGTTGAAAAAAAAATTATATATAGATTATTCAATTTATTAATTTTTTTATAAAATTGCATATTTTATACTAATGAAAAAAAACAAATTTACATATGAAAAAAGTGGTGTGAACATTAATGCTGCTGATAATTTTGTTAAATTTATATCTAATATTTCAACAAAAAATAAAGGCAATAAAAAGTTTAAAAATATAGGTGGTTTTGGCTCAATTTCTAAGATACCTAAAAAATTTAAAAGGCCGCAAATAGTTGCAAGCACTGATGGAGTTGGCACAAAAATCGAAATTGCTAATATTCTTAATACATATGACACTATTGGTATTGATTTGGTTGCAATGTGTGTAAATGATTTGATAGTTCAGGGCGCTCAACCTCTTTTATTTTTGGACTATATTTCTATTAATAAGATTGATCAAAAAAAACTAAGAAAGATTATTAAAGGAATTCTTAGGGGATGTAAAATTTCTAATTGTGAACTAGTTGGCGGAGAGACAGCGGAAATGCCTGGTACCTATGAAAAAGGTAAGTTTGATATTGCTGGATTTTCAGTTGGCATTGTAGATCAAAATAAAATTTTAGATCAAAAACGAATTAGAAAAAATGATTTAATTCTAGCTATACCCTCAAGTGGTATTCACTCAAACGGATATTCATTAGTAAGATATGTTCTTGAGAGGAAGAAAATAAATTTAAAAAAAACTAAATTTCTAAAAAAAGAACTTTTAAAGCCAACTAAAATTTATGTAAGAGAAGTGCTAAACTTAATTAATAAAAATCTTATTAATGGTTGTGCCAATATTACGGGGGGTGGTCTTGCAGATAATATTAAAAGAATAATACCAAAAGGATTAACTGCTGAAATAAATTTAAGTAAAATCAGAACCAAAAAAATTTTTAGCTGGCTTAAAGAAAACAATATAGAAGATAAAGAAATGTTAAAAACATTTAACTGTGGTGTGGGATTTTGTCTTATAACGCAACAGCAAAATTTAAAAAAAATAAAAAAATTTTTTACAAAAAAATACGAGCCATATATTATTGGAAAAATAATTTCTGGTAAAAATAAAGTTATACTTAATGAAAAAATTAATTGGCTCTAAAAAAATAAAAACTGTAGTTTTTATTTCTGGAACTGGAAGCAACTTAAAAAGCTTAATAAATTTTTCTAAGACAAAAAAATCTCCTATTTCAATTGATTTAATTATTTCAAATACTTCTAAAGCTACAGGCCTAAAATATGCATCACAGTTTAAAATTAAAAAAAAAATATTCAATTTTGAAAAAAACGAAGTTACTGAAAAAAATATTTTATTATTTTTAAAAAAAGAAAAAATTAATTTTGTTTGTCTTGCAGGATTTATGAAAATTTTATCTAATAACTTTATAAAAAAATTTAAAGGTAAAATTATTAATATTCACCCTTCTTTACTTCCTAAATATAAAGGGTTACATACACATGAAAGAGCTATAGAAAATAAAGAAAAATTTACTGGTTGCACAGTGCACTATGTAACTGGTAAATTAGACTCTGGAAAAATTATTATGCAAGCAAAAGTTAAAATATTAGCAAAAGATAATTCATTTTCACTAGCAAAAAAAGTTCTTAAAAAAGAACATAAATTATACTCAGATTCTATTTCGAAAATTTTTAATTAATCTTTAAAAAAAAAATCTATTTCTATTTTGGCATTTTCAACACTATCAGATCCATGAACTGAATTTTTATCAATAGAAATTCCATATTTTTTTCTAATAGTTCCTTCATTTGCGTCTTTAGGATTAGTTGCTCCCATTAGCTCTCTATTTGATAACACTGCGTTTTCTTTTTCAAGAATCATCACAACAATTGGTCCTGATGATAAATATGCACACAAATCATTATAAAATGACTTTGTTTCATGCACTTTATAAAATTCTTCTGCCTCTTCCTTGGCTACCTGAATTTTTTTTTCTTTTTCAATTTTAAAACCTTTATTTTTAAACATTTCCTTAATTTCATTATCTAAATTTCTTTCGACCGCATCTGGTTTAATAATTGACAATGTTTGCTCTAAATTACTCATAATTTTCCTCTATTAATTGGTTTAATAATCTTACTCCAAAACCAGTAGCTCCACCTGGATTAAGATTTGCGGCTTTTTTAGAGAAAGCCATGCCCGCTATATCTAAATGTGCCCACGGTGTTTTGTTAATAATAAATCTCTGCAAAAACTGAGCGGCCGTAATTGCCCCGGCTCCGCCAGAATAATTAATATTTTGAATATCTGCAATTGGTGAATTCATTAATTTATCGTAATTTTTATGTAATGGTAGTCTCCAAACTTTTTCATTAACTTTCTCTCCAGCATTAAATATCCTATTTGAAAGTTCATTATTGTTAGAAAATAAACCGGCATACTCTTCTCCTAATGCCATAATTATTGCTCCTGTTAAAGTTGCTAAATCTATAATAAATCTTGGTTTGAATTTTTTTTCAGTAAAGCTTAGGGCGTCTGCTAACACTAGTCTGCCTTCAGCATCTGTATTTAAAACTTCAATTGTTTTTCCACTATAAGATTTAACAATATCTCCTGGTCTTTGAGCGTTTCCACCTGGCATATTTTCAACTAACCCTACTACACCTACGGCATTAACTTTTGCTTTTCGAATTGCTAAACTTTGCAATAGCCCAGCGACTACTGCTGAACCCGCCATATCATATTTCATCTCTTCCATAAATCTTGCGGGTTTTAAGGAAATTCCACCAGTGTCAAAACAAACTCCTTTTCCTACAAAAGATAAAGGTGATTTTTTATTTTTCTTATTTCCGTTCCATTCGAGAGTAACAAGAAATGACTCATTTACACTGCCTCTGCCTACTCCCAGTAAAGAATGCATTCCTAGTTTTTTAAGTTGTAATTCATTATATACTGTAACTTTTATTCCTAGCTTTTTTAATTTTAAAAGTCTATTCACATATTCTCTTGGGTTAAGCACATTTGGTGGTTCAGAAACTAAATCTCTAGCAAAATTAGTTCCTTTTTCTAAAGCTTTAAACTTCAGCTCATTTTTAGGTGTAAAATTATTTTTTTTTCCTATTACATTTATTAAAATTGATTTTTTTTCTTTTTTTGATTTATAAATATTAAATTCGTATGATTTTAATTTTAAACCATACAAAAAATGTCCTATAAAATCTTTTCCTGCTTTAACATTAATACTATCAGTGTTTACAGAGAGTTCATTTACAGAATTTATCTTAATAAAATTATAAAATTCAGCTCCTAGATTTTCTACTTCAGCGTTTTTTAGGTGTTTTTTAATAGATACTAAAATAATTCTCTTTTTGGAATTTAGGTCGAATAAAGCAAAATTTTTCTTACTGTCTTTTTTTTTTGTTATTTCTGATATAAATGTAATCTCTTCTTTTGAAAATATGCTTTTTATGCTTTCTGCTTGAAATTTTTCGTTTACAAATAAGGCATAATTTCTTGAAAAATTGCCATTAATTTTATTTTTATAGTTAACTTGAACAGGCATTATTTTTAAATATATACTTATAGTTGTATTGTATATATGGTCAAAATTATCAAATTTCAATGAAAAAAATTATTTTCAAAAAACTTTTTAAAGATATTACAATCTTTTTTTTGTTTGCCAGTTCAGCAATTGCTCTAATTGTGTGGGTTATACAGGCAGTGAACTTTTTAGATTTTGTTTCGGAAGATGGTCACAGTTTTAAAGTTTATTTTTTTTATACTCTTCTTAATTTCCCAAAAATTATGAGTAGGATTTTACCTTTTATTTTTTTTATAACTATTTTTTATATACTGGTGCTCTATGAAGAAAAAAACGAACTCTTAATATTTTGGACAAATGGAATAGATAAAAAAGAGTTTTTAAAAAATATAAATATGTTATCCTTTCTTTTTGTAATTGTTCAATTAATTTTTACCGTATACGTTGTTCCAGCCACTCAAGATAAAGCCAGATCATTTATCAGAAGCTCTAACATAGATTTATTTCCGACACTAATAAAAGAAAAAAGATTTATTGATACAGTTTCTGATCTTACAATATACGTGGATAAAAAAGATGAATATGGAAATCTAACAAATATTTTTTTAAAAGATGGTGTTGGCGATAAAACTGAAACTATTTATGCCAAAAGTGGAAAAATTGTTGAAAATAATAATAAAAATTATCTTAAACTTATTGAAGGTAAAATTATTAAAAAAACAAATACAGATATCACTATATTTGACTTTAGTGAAACAGATATTAACTTGTCTGAATATTCTACCAAAACAACAACTAATCCTAAAATTCAAGAATTAAAAACTTCTATGCTCCTCCACTGTATCTTGTCATTTTATAACAAAAATATAATTTTTAGTAATGATAAATTTCTTTGTAATGACAGTGTTTTTAAAAGTGCACAACAAGAACTTTTAAAAAGAATTTATTTACCAATATATCTTCCAATTATAGCTTTGATTGGAGCTTCTTTAATACTACGCAACAAAGATTATATTAATTACACAAAATTTAGATTTAAATTATTTATAATTGGTGTTTTAACAATAGTTACTTCTGAAATATCAGTTCGTTATGCTGGTTTAAATATCAAAAGTACAATATTTTTTTTAATAATCCCAATAATTATTTATATAATGGGCTATCTTTTTTTTATAAATCAAATTAACTTTAAAAAAAAAAATTAAATGTTTAAAATATATCAAAAATATTTTATTAACTCTTTCTTAACCACCTTAGGTAAAATTTCTTTAGTTTTTTTAGTTTTAATTTTCATTTTAAATATATTTGAAGAGATTAATTTTTTCAAAGATGAAAATGTAAATTTTTATCTTCCCTTACTTCTAACATTTTTAAATTCATCTTCTATATTTTATGACATACTTCCTTTTACCTTTTTAATTACTACTCAATTTTTTTTTATTAATTTAATTGAAAAAAATGAATTAATTCTTTTAAAAAATTATGGTTTAAATAATTTTAAAATAATCAATATATTATCTTTAATATCTCTAGTTTTAGGTATTTTTGTTATAACAATTTTTTATAATCTTTCGGCAAATATGAAATTTTTATATTTAGATTTAAAAAATAATTATGCAACTGATAATAAATATTTAGCTGTAATTACAGAGAATGGTCTCTGGATAAAGGATGAAATAAACCAAAAAACCAATATTATTAGTGCTAACAATATCCAAAAAGATAAGTTAACGGACATCGAAATCACCCAATTTGATCAAAATTTCAATCTCACTAAAACATTTTCCTCAAAAGAAGCTGATGTCTCGAGCAATACATGGATTTTAATTGATGTTAAAGTTTCCAACAGTTCAAATAATTCAAATTTTTATGAACAATTAAATTTTGAAACAAATTTTAATTCTACAAAAATTAATAATCTTTACTCTAATTTATCATCACTATCATTATGGGAGCTTAGAAAATTGAAAAAAAATTATAAAAAAACAGGTTATTCTTTAAAAGATGTATCTCTGCACATTCAAAAAATTTATGCATATCCAATTTATTTAACAATAATGACTATTTTGTCGTCTATTATTATGCTTAATATTAAAATCAATAGACCAAAAATATTTAATTTAATATTAGGAATTTTAATCTCCGTTATAATTTATTATATAAGTTATTTTTTTGTTATACTGGGTTCTAATGAAAAAATTTCTATTCTAGCATCAGTTTGGGCTCCGTTGGTAATAATAATGTTAGTAATTTCAATAGGTCTTGTAAGGATAAATGAAAAATAAAACCTTTTTAAAAATATTTTTAATTATAATATTTCTTATTCCTATTAATAAGATTTTTGCTGATGAATTTTATTTTGAAGGTTCAATAATAGAAATATTAAAAAATGAAGAAGAAATAATTGGTAAAGATGGTGTAAAAATTACCACTAATAATAACATCGAAATTATAGCTGACAAATTTAAATATAATAAAAAAAAACTTATTTTATATGCTGAAGGAAATATTTTAATTAATGATTACAATAATAAGTTAAAAATTAAAAGTGACAAAATAATTTACTATAAAAAATTAGAAAAAATAATATCTAATGATGATACTTTTATAAATTTAGATAATGAATATTATATTAATTCTAAAAATCTTGAATATATAAAAAATAAAAATATCATTAATTCGACTGGTTTAGCTAAAGTAGTGGATAATTTTAATAATTATTTGGAATTAAATAGTTTTAATTATCATATTTTAAAAAAAGAATTAAAAAGTAAAAAAGTTAAGTTCATTGATAATCAGGGAAATATACATTTTTTAAATGAAACAATGTTAAATTTATTAACTAAAGAAATGATTGGTAAGGATATAGATATTGATTTTAAAAATGATATGTTCAATAATAATGAAAATGATCCTAGATTAAAAGGGAATTATTTTTCTACAAATAAAAATTTAACAAGGATTAAAAAAGGTGTTTTTACAATATGTAAAAAAAAAGATACATGTCCTCCATGGGTTATGCATTCTGAAGAAATAACACACGATAAAAACAAAAAAACTATTAATTATAAAAATGCTTGGTTAAAAGTATATGGTGCCCCTGTATTTTATTTTCCTAAGTTTTTTCATCCTGATCCAACTGTAAAAAGACAATCAGGTTTTTTAATGCCTTCAATCAAAAGTAGTAATTCTTTAGGTAACTCACTATCAATGCCTTATTTTAAGGTTATTTCTGAAAATAAAGATTTAACATTCCAGCCAAGAATTTACTCAAATAGTGATATTTTATTACAGACTGAATATAGGCAAGTTAATAAAAATTCTGATTTAATTGCCGACTTTAGCGTAAAAAAATATGGCATAAATCAATCTACAAAAAGTCATTTTTTTTCTTCTTCTTCAATTAATTTAGGCTTGAGTGGTTTCGATGAAAGTAAAATAGATATTAATATACAACAAACTTCCAGTGATAATTATCTTAAATCTCATAAAATGTCATCTCCAATAATTAACAGTTTTACAACTCTTAAAAATTTGATTAGTTTTAATGCAAGTTCGGACGACGTTTCTTTAAAGGCTAACCTTGAGATATACGAAGATTTAAGCAAAGATAAAAATAGCGATAGATACGAATATGTACCTAATTATTCTTTTTCAAAATTATTTGAAAATAGTTTGCCTTTAAAAGGTATTATAAATTTTTCTTCAGATGGGAATCGAAAACTTTTTAATACAAATGTTTTAGAAACTACTGTGGTAAATGATTTAATTTTCAATTCAGACTCTTTTTTCTTTAATAATGGTGTAGAAAATAATTATTCATTTTTGATGAAAAATGTTCTTTCTGACTCTAGCAATTCTTCAACTTACAAAAATAAATTTGATAGTAAATTATATTCTCAATTCATATATCAGTCTTCTTATCCTTTAATCAAAGTAGGGTCTAAAGTTGACCGTATTCTTTCACCTAAAATTTCATTTATGTATAGCCCTAACTCTACTAAAAATATAAAAGACACCGAAAGAAGAATTGACATAAACAATATCTATTCACTTAATAGAATTGGAGTAGGTAGCACTGTAGAAGGTGGTGAAAGTTTAACTATTGGGAGCGAATATGATTTAATCAAAAAAAATGGAAAAGAACTGGCTTCTTTCGATGTTGGAGCTGTAATCAGAAAAAATAAAAACCCCTATTTGCCAAAAACTGCAAAAATTGGAGAAAACTTTTCAGATATTGTGGGCAATTTAAAAATAACACCATCTGACATAATTAATATAAATTATGATTTTTCAATGGATAACAGTTTAGATAGATTTAATTATAATTTTTTAGAATTAGAATTAAAAGTAAATAACTTTGTAACTTCATTTGAATATTTAGAAGAAGATCATGAAATAGGATCAAATAGTTATCTTTCAAACAAAATCGGATATAAATTCGATACAAGTAATTCAATAAATTTTGCGAGCAGAAGAAATAGGAAAACAAATTTAACTGAATTTTATAACTTAGTATATCAATATGAAAATGATTGTCTTACTGCAGCTATAGAATACAACAAAGACTATTATACAGATGCCGGTTTAAGTCCGACTGAAGAAATATTTTTTTCTATTACTATAATGCCATTATCACAAGTCAAAACTCCAAACATTCAAAGATAGTGAATAAATTATTTTTCAATTTATTAATTTTAATTTTTATTCTATTGAAATCATCAATAGCTTATACTGTAGAAAATAATTCAATTTTTATATTAGCTAAAGTAAATAACTCAATAATTACAAACATAGATATTATTAAAGAAGCAAAATATTTAAGAGCACTTAACCCTGATTTAAAAAAAATGAATTCTAATGAAATTATCAAAGTAGCAAAAAATTCCATGATTAGAGAAAAAATAAAAGAAAATGAAATATTAAAGTATCTTGAGCTAAATTTAAATAATCCAGCAATATCATCAACTATTAAAAAATTTTATGGTAGACTTGGATTAAATTCGGAAAACGAATTCAAAAATTATTTAAGTGAATTTGATTTAACTTTAAAATTTGTAAAAAAAAAAATAAATATAGAAACTAATTGGAATAAATTAATTTATCTTAAATATAATAATTTAGTTGAAATTGATGAAAAAAAAATTAAAGAACAAGCAAAAAAAAATATAACTAATAATAAACAAAACCTGTATCTAGTTTCTGAAATATTATTTAATGATATATCAAAGACAAAAATAAGTGAAAAGCATAAACTAATTTTACAAAATATTGCTGACATAGGTTTCAAAAATACAGCGATAAAATTTAGTATATCTGATACAAAAAAATTTGGTGGAGAAATTGGATGGATAGAAGAAAGTCAAGTATCTACTGTTTTTAAAAATATTTTATCAAATCTAAAAATAGGGCAATTTTCAGAACCAATAAACGTACCAGGTGGTAAACTAATTTTAATGTTAAATGATAAAAAAATTGAAAATATTGAGCTAAACTACGACAATGAAATTAAAAAACTTACGCTTTTTGAGAAAGACAGAAAATTAAATCAATTTTCATATATATATTTTAACAAAATAATGAAAGCTGCAAAAATTGAAATTGAATAATAATTCTATTATAATAATTTCCGGAGAACCATATAGTGTTTTTTTTGAATTATTTTTTAAAACATTAACAAATAAAGAAATTAAAAATTATAATAAGCCATTAATTTTAATTGGTTCTAAAAATCTTTTAATTAAACAAATGAAAAAATTAAAATACTCTTTTAAAATAAGAGTAATTGACGAAAACCTCATAAATAAAATCAAATTAGATAATAAAAAAATTAACTTAATTGATGTTAAATTTAATTTTAAAAAAACTTTTGACAAAATTTCTATCAAATCTTCTAATTATATTGAAAACTGCTTTTTAAAAGGAATACAATTAATAAAAAAAAAAATTGGTATTGCTTTAATTAATGGACCAATATCGAAAAAACATTTTTTAAATAAAAAATTTCCCGGTGTAACAGAATATTTAGGTTCAAAATTTAATAAAAGGCAACATGAGGTAATGCTTATATATAATGAGAAATTATCTGTAAGCCCTATTACAACACACTTGCCATTAAAAGACGTTAATAAAAAAATTACTAAAAAAAAAATTGTACACAACGTTAAATTAATTAATAATTTTTATATAAAAAAACTTAATTTTAAACCAAGATTTGCTGTAACGGGATTAAATCCTCACTGCGAAACACATGAAAAATTTAACGAAGAAGATAAAATAATCAAACCTGCAATTAAACATTTATTCAAAAAAAAAATTTTTATTGATGGTCCTTTTCCTGCGGATACAATATTCTTAAAAAAAAACCTAAAAAAATATGATGTAATAATTGGCATGTACCATGACCAAGTTTTAACGCCAATTAAAACTATTTTTGGATTTAACGCCATTAATGTTACTCTAGGATTGCCTATTATCAGGATATCTCCTGACCATGGGCCAAATAATCAAATGCTTGGTAAAAATAAATCAAACCCACAAAGCTTGAAAAAAGCTTTAAATTTTTTAAAAAAAATTCGTGCTAATTAAACCCAAAAAAAGTTTAGGGCAAAATTTTTTAATTGATAAAAATATATTAGAAAAAATTATAAATACAGTTAATATAAATAATAACACTGAGATTTTAGAAATTGGACCTGGCACTGGAAATCTTACAGAGTACATTGTTAAAAAAAATCCAAAAAAAATTTATGTTATTGAAAAAGACAATAACTTAGCTTCTTATCTTAATGAAAAGTTTTTTAGTAAAGTAGATGTTATAAACGAAGATATTTTAAAAATTGATGAAAAATTAATTTCAAAAGAAAAATTAATTGTATTTGGTAACTTGCCTTATAATATTTCAATAGAAATATTATCAAAGTGGATAATAAATATAGGTAAAGAGTTTTGGTTCACTAAGCTTGTTTTAATGTTTCAAAAAGAAGTTGCAGACCGTATTGTTGCAAAGATTAACACTTCTAATTATAGTAGACTCACTGTTTTATCAAATTGGAAACTAGATATTCAAAAAATTACTGACATAAATCCAAATTCATTTTTTCCTAAACCTAAAATTAATAGTTCGCTGCTAGTTTTTTCACCAAAAAAAGAATATTTTAAAATTAAAAATTCTAAAAATCTTGAAATGATTACTCGTGTTTTTTTTAATCATAGAAGAAAAATGATTAAGAAACCCTTTAATCAAATTTTTAATAATTCAATTAAAATTGCAGAAAAACTTAATCTTAATCTAAATCTAAGGCCACAAAATCTTTCAATCGTTAAATATTTTGAAATAACTAAAGAGTATGAAAATTTAAGAAATTAACTGATTTATATGATCTCTAATTAAATTTTTATCATAATCATTTTTTGATTTTTTAATTTCAGAATCTATTAAATTGGATATCTTATTAAAACAATCATCAAGATCATCATTGATAACTACAAAGTCATAGTTTTTCCAATGTAAAATATCTTTGTTAAACTCTTTCATTCTTTCTTCAACTATAAGCTTATCTTTCATGTCTCTACTTGAAAGTCTGTTAAACAAAACTTCTTTACTTGGAGGTAAAACAAAAAACGTTATTAATTTGTAATCTAAATTTTTATTTTTAATTTGCTCTGTTCCTTGCCAATCAATATCAAAAATAACATTTTTTCCTTTTTTTAAAGTTTCAATAACTGGTGTCTTTGAAGTTCCATAAAAATTATTAAAAACTTTCGCATGTTCTAAAAATTCATCTTTTTGAATTAATTTTTCAAATTCATTATTATTTATAAAATAATAGTCTTTATTCTGAGTCTCGTTTGCTCTAGGTTTTCTTGTTGTATAAGAAATCGAAACATGAAAATTTTGTTTTTTGGATAGCAACTTTACAAGTGTTGTTTTGCCAGCGCCAGATGGCGATGATAAAATTACCATTATTCCATCTTTATTTATGGACATTAATTTTATCTAATTACTTTTGCTCTCAATAAATTTAACAGCATCTCCTACGGTAAGAATTTTTTCAGCTTCGCTATCGGAAATTTCTGATCCAAATTCTTCTTCAAAAGCCATAACTAATTCTACAGTATCTAAGCTATCAGCACCAAGATCGTCTATAAAACTAGATTCATCGTTTACTTTAGCTTCGTCTATACCTAAATGGTCTGCTACAATTTTTTTAACTTTGCTTGAAACATCTTCTGACATATTCTTCCTTTTTTGTTTTATTTTGTTATTAGATTATTACTCAATTTTGTCAAGCCATATACATGCCTCCGTTAACATGTATTGTTTCACCTGTAATATATGATGCAGCATCTGAAGATAAAAAAGCTACTGTATTTGATACATCTTCGCCTGTTCCTAGCTTACTCATAGGTATTCTGGACGTTAAAATGGCCTTAATACTTTCTAGGATTTTATCAGTCATATTAGATTGAATAAATCCTGGGGACACACAATTAATAGTAATATTTTTTTTTGCATATTCTGTGGCAAGACTTTTTGACATTGCAACCATGCCTGCTTTAGAGGCTGCGTAGTTTGATTGTCCCAAATTTCCAGTGTGTCCTACTATAGAAGTAATATTTACTACTCTTCCATACTTATTTTTTAACATTTTTTTAATTGCATATTTGCATAAATAAAAAGTTGAGCTTAAATTTATATCAATTACTTTTTGCCATTCTTCATTTTTCATTCTTAAAGATAAATTATCTGCTGTTATGCCTGCATTATTAATTAGAACATCTAAGCCAACTAATTGTGAAGAAACATTTTCAATAAATTCTTCAATTTTTAAATGCTCTGAAATGTCAAACTTTAATACATTGATGTTTGGAAATTCTTTTTTTAAAGCATCTAATTTTTCAGTATTTGTGCCTGTTGCTAAAACTGTTCCTTCTAGAGATAAGAATTTTTTTACAAGTGCTTTTCCTATTCCGCCCGTTGCTCCTGTTATTAATACTTTTTTATTTTTAAAATTAATCATTTATATTAATTAAACTTATATCTTCTTCATTATTTATTGCACTAACTTTTACATCTTTATTAATTCTTTTAATCAAACCAGACAAAACTTTCCCAGGTCCAATCTCTATAAAATTATTCACTCCCTTATTAATCATTAATAAAATGCTCTCTCTCCAGCGTACCCTATTTTCAATTTGCTTGATTAATAAATTTTTAAGTTCAGATGTTCCGGTAATAGCGGTTCCTGTAACATTTGATATCAATATATTACTAGGTTCTTTAAATTTTAATTTTTCAATTTCATTATTCATAATATCTGTAGCTTTTTTCATTAACTTGCAATGAAAAGGAGCGCTAACAGGTAGTTTAATATTTTTAATATTATTTAATTTTAAATCTAAAATAAATTTATCTATTTCACTATTATTGCCACTAACTACCAGTTGTCCGTTTGAATTATCATTAGCAATATAACATTCGTATTTTTTTTTATTTTCTTGAATTATTTTTTCTATTTTTTGAATTTCCGAACCTAATACAGCAATCATCCCACCTTCACTTTTTGGAACGGCACTTTGCATAGCTTTTCCTCTTATTCTTAATATTTTCAATGTATCTGAAAAACTTAACGCTCCTGCTGATGTTAAAGCTGTATATTCACCAAGGGAATGTCCTGCAAAAAAATTAGCTTTGTTTAAATCAATTTTAAATTCATTTTTGATAAGATGAAATATTGAATAACCAACTAAAAAAATTGCTGGCTGGGTATTTTCGGTTAAATCTAATTGATCTTTTGGACCTTCTAAAATAATTTTTGATATTGGAAATTTTAATACTTCGTCCGCTTCATGAAACAATTGTTTAACAAATTCAAATTTTTGATAAAACTCATTACACATACCTACTATTTGTGAGCCCTGGCCTGGGAAAATTACTGAAAACATTTAAATATTTTAAATTTTATTGTAGTTTTAAGTGTTGTAATTAAACAATTATAATAGTATATCCTCATTTTTTATAAAAGATCAAATATGAATTTATATGAACACACAATTGTAGCAAGACAAGATGCTACTGTTACCCAAATTAAACAATTAACTGATAAATATTCAAAGATAGTTGAACAAAATAACGGTGATATAGTTCAGACTCAAAATTGGGGCTTATTAAACTTATCTTATATCATTAAAAAAAATAGAAAAGGTAACTACATTCATTTTAAAATTAAAGGTAGTTCAAAAATTATTGAAGAATTAGAAAAGAACGAAAGCATAGACAAGAATCTTTTAAAATATTTAACAATTAAGGTAAAAAAATTTGATCTTGAATCAAACTATTTTTCAAAAAATGAAGAAATAAGAAAAAATAAATAAATCATTATGATAAAGAGAAAAAAAACAAAAAATAATAGAAATAAACAAAGCAATTTCGCTAAACTAAGTGTGTTTCAGCCAAATAAGTTTAAATTTAAAAAATCTTGTCCCCTTTCAATGAAAGGTGCGCCACTTGTTGATTATAAAAATATTAGATTACTTAAAAAATATTTATCAGAGAATGGAAAAATATTGCCCTCTAGAATTACAAATATAAGTCAAAAAAAACAAAGAGAATTATCTTTGTCAATTAAAAGAGCAAGAAATTTAGCTTTAATATAAATGAAAGTAATTTTACTTGAAAATTTAATAAGAATTGGATCAATTGGAGATGTAATTGATGTAAAAAGAGGTTTTGCAAGAAACTATTTAATTGCTAACAAAAAAGCTCTTTATGCTTCAAAAGAAAATATTAAAGAAGTCCAAAAAATTAAAACTGACTTAAATGCAAAAGATTTAAATAAAAAAAAGGAAGCAAAAATAATTTATGATAAAATTAATAATAAAGAATATTCAATCGAAAAACTAAGTACAGAAAATAAGGAATTATATGGTTCTGTGAAACCAACTGAAATCTCAAAGCTAATACTAGCAATAGACAAACTTGATATTAAACCGTCAATGATACAGCTAACAAAGGAAATTAAAGCACTGGGCACATTTGTAATTAAAATCAACTTACACACTGAAGTTCAAGCTGAAATGACCATAAAAGTCATACCCGCAGAAACAATCCAATAATTATACAATTTTTTCCCCAACCAATAATTTTTATTATTTATTATTATTTATTATTATTTTTAATATAGAATTAAAAAATGAATAATCCTCTAAGTATAGTTAAAGACAGTTTTAAAGAACTGCCTAATAATATTGAAGCTGAACAGGCCGTACTAGGTTCAATATTAGTATCTAATGAAATGTTTGATGAAATAAATACAATTATTTCAAACAGAAATTTTTATGATCCAATGCATCAAAAAATTTTTTCTGCTATAGAAAATCTTATTTACAAAGGTATGCTTGCAAACCCAATTACTTTAAAAAATTTTTTTGAAAATGAAAAAGATGACCTTAATATACCTGAATACTTAGTCAAAGTTACAAAATTTTCTACTTCATCTAGACAAACGATTGAATATTCTAAAATTATATATGATATGTTTGTAAGAAGAGAGTTAATTAAAATATCTGAAAACACAATTGATTCTGCAAAACTTAATGACTTAAATGTTAGTGGTCAAAACATTATTGAAAACTCGGAAAGATTATTATTTGATCTAGCTGAAAAAGGTTCGTTTAATTCTTCCTTAATAAAATTTGATGAAGCTATGAAATTAACGATAGAAATGGCTTCAAAAGCTTATAAAAATGAAGAAGGCATCGTTGGTGTTCCTACTGGACTTAGAGATTTGGATGATAGACTTGGAGGCCTTCATAACTCAGATCTTATAATTATTGCTGGCCGTCCATCAATGGGGAAGACAGCTTTAGCAACTAATATCGCGTTTAATGCTGCACAAAAATTATTAGAAAACGGCACAAAATCTACAATCGCATTTTTTTCATTAGAAATGTCTTCAGAACAATTATCAACCAGAATACTAGCAGAACAATCAAGAATAAAATCAAACGATATCAGAAGAGGAAAAATTTCAGATGAACAGTTTGATAAATTCATAGAAACTTCAAAAAACATCTCTGAACTGCCTTTGTATATCGATGAAACACCAGCAATTAGTATTGCTGCTTTAAGCAATAGAGCAAGAAGAATTAAAAGATTATTTGGTTTAGAAATGGTTGTTGTCGATTATATTCAGTTAATGAAAGCTTCATTAAATAATAGAGATGGCAGAGTACAAGAAATTTCAGAAATTACTCAAGGACTTAAAGCAATAGCAAAAGAACTAGCAGTGCCTGTGGTTGCACTTTCTCAGCTGTCTAGGGCAGTTGAACAAAGAGATGACCATAAACCACAATTATCAGATCTAAGAGAATCAGGATCAATTGAACAAGATGCGGATGTTGTTATGTTTGTTTATAGAGCAGCTTATTATTTAGAAAGAAAAGAACCTCAGACTGCAACTGTCGAGCACGCAGAATGGCAAGCCAAAATGGGTGAAATAGCCAATTTAGCACAACTTATCATTGCAAAACAAAGACATGGCCCTACTGGAAACATTGAACTAGAATTTGAGGCAATGTTTACGAAGTTTAAAGATAAAGATACTCAAAGTTACTAATATCAATTATATAATTGTAGGGATGTTTGCACATTTGTATCAAGATACAGTTCTTAAAAAACCAAAAGCAATTTTTTTATTTTTAATAATTGCATTATTAGGATTTGGATATTTTTCTAAAGATTTTAGACTAGACGCTTCTTCAGATACCTTATTAATTGAAGGTGATCCCGACCTAGAATATCTAAGAGAAGTTATGGATAGATATGGATCTAAAGATTTTCTTATTTTGACATACACGCCCAACGAAAAAATAACTTCAGATTCTTCAATTAATAATTTATTAAGTTTAAAATACAAGATTCAAAGTTTAGAGTGGGTTCATAGCGTAATAACTCTTTTAGATATCCCTTTGCTAAATAATTCAGATGCCACACTAAATGAACGGCTTGAAAATTTTGTCACACTAAAAGACGAAAATGTAAATAAAGAAAGAGGATTTGAAGAAATTTTAAATAGCCCTGTTTTTAAAAACTTAGTAATTAGCGAAGATGGAAATACTACTGGAATTATAGTTTATATTAAAAAAAGTGATAGTCTAAAAAATATTCAAAATAAAACTAAAGTTGAAATAGAAAATCACAAGGATATTTTAAAAAAACAGAATCATGAAAATATAATTCAAATTAGAGAAATTATTAAAAGTTACAATGATACAGGAAAAATCCATCTTGGAGGAATTCCTATGATAGCTGATGACATGATGTCATTTATTAAAAATGATATTGTTGTTTTTGGTATTGGTGTTTTGCTATTTATTATTGCTACACTCTGGTTTGTCTTTAGAAAATTAATCTGGGTTATAGTTCCAATTAGTAGTTGTTTTTTTTCTGTTATAATTATGACTGGACTCCTTGGCTTACTGGGTTGGAAAGTCACAGTTATTTCGTCAAACTTCATTGCTTTAATGTTAATTTTAACAATGGCAATGAATATTCATATGAGTACACGTTTTTTACAATTAAGGAAAAAGTTTCATGATTTAAAGAACTTTGAAATAATTGTCATGACTACTGGCAAAATGTTTTGGCCTATTCTTTATACAGTCCTAACAACCATTTGTGCTTTTTTATCTTTAATTTTTAGTGAAATTAAACCTATTATTGACTTTGGGTGGATGATGACTTTAGGTTTAATTACATCCTTTTTAGTTACTTTTACTTTATTGCCTACGCTTTTAAACTTTGTTTCAAAAAATAATGTAGAAGTTGAAGTTAAAGAGGATAGTGACTCTAAAATCACCTCATTTTTTGGGAAAATTTCAATTGATAATAAAAATATAATTTTTTCAACTACTATATTAGTAATTATATTAAGTGTAGTTGGTATAAGCCGTTTAGAAGTAGAGAATAGCTTTATAAATTATTTTAATAAAAATACCGAAATCTATAAGGGAATGAAGTTAATAGATGAAAAGTTAGGTGGTACTACGCCCCTTGAAGTAATTTTAAAATTTGGAAATACAGAAAATACAAGTAACGATATCACTATCTTACCAAAAGAAAATGATGGATTTGAAGATTGGGATGATGAAGAAAGTAAAAATGATGAAAAATATTGGTTTACAAAAGACAAAATTGATAAAATTCGAAAAGTACATGATTACCTTGATAGCTTACCAGCAATTGGTAAGGTTTTATCTTTTTCATCTATCATTGAAGTAGCCACACAACTAAATAATAATAAACCGCTTGGAACCTTAGAAATGGGGGTGCTTTATTCTAAAATTCCGGAATCTATTAAAAAAGAAATTATTGATCCTTATATTTCAATTAAAGATAACGAAGCTAGAATTAGTGTGCGTATTATAGACTCTCAAGACGGCTTAAGAAGAAACGAATTAATTAAAAAAATTAATTATGATCTTAAAGAAAAAATTAAACTTAAAAATAGTGAATTTAAACTAACAGGTGTTTTAATTTTATTTAATAATCTTCTTCAAAGTTTATTTAAATCCCAAATACTTACTTTAGGGCTTGTTATGGTAGGTATATTTGGAATGTTTTTAGTATTATTTAAAAATATTAAGCTATCTTTAATAGGTGTTGTTCCAAACTTTATTGCTGCTTTCTTTATTTTAGGAATCATAGGGTTACTAGGAATACCTTTGGATATGATGACGATTACCATTGCTGCTATTACCATTGGTATAGCAGTTGATAACAGTATTCACTATATTTATAGATTTAAAGAAGAGTTTAGCAAAACAAACAATTATGAAGATACGTTAAAATTATGCCACTCAACTGTTGGTGTGGCAATACTTAACACTTCTATTACTATTGTTTTTGGATTTTCAATTTTGGTTTTTTCTAATTTTATTCCTACTATTTATTTTGGAGTGTTTACTGGTATAGCTATGTTGTTAGCAATGATTTCCGTCTTAACTCTTTTGCCAGCGCTAATATTAATCACTAAGCCATTTAATACAAAACTTAGCTAATGTTGGAATTATTAAAAAACTTTTATAGTGGTGTTTCGGGTTTTGATTTAATTTATATTTTTTTTACAGTTCTTTCGCTTATTAAATGTTCTAGAAAAGGTTTTGTATTAAGCGTTCTTGCTACTTCAAAGTGGTTGCTTGCTTGGGTTATTACAATTTATATATTTCCAAAAATAAAACCTTATGTAAGTGATGTAGTTAATATTAATGAATATGTTGTAGACATCATTCTTGGTTTAGGAATTTTTATAATAGTGCTTTTTACAGTACTTATGGTTAACAAAGGAATAAGCAAAAAAATCACTCTATCAGGGCTTGGAAAACTCGATACAATATTTGGATTCTTTTTTGGCTTTATAAGAGGATATATAATTTGTGTTTGCTTATTTTCCTGTATTAATTATGTGTATAATCACAAAAATTGGGAATTAAACATTAATAATTCAAAAACCTTTTCATTAGTTGAAAATGGTAGTAATTATCTTATTAAAGTGTTCCCAAATAAAAATGATTACAAAGATACTAAAGAAAAAATTGAGGAATTATAATCCAAAACTTAAAGAAGAATGTGGTATTTTTGGAATAAGTAATAGCAAAGATTCTTCTGCTTTAACTGCTCTAGGATTGCATGCTCTTCAGCATAGAGGCCAAGAAGGTTGTGGAATTGTGTCTTATGATGGCGAAAAATATCATTCAGAAAAAAGATGGGGCTTAGTTGGTGATAACTTTAATAAAGAAAAAGTATTAAAAAATCTTCCTGGAGATTTTGCTATTGGTCATAATAGATATAGCACTACAGGAGGTACAACACTAAGAAATATCCAACCTTTTTTTGCGGACACTAATGCTGGTGGAATTGGTGTTGCTCATAATGGAAATTTAACTAATGCTATTACGCTAAGAAATAAATTAGTACAAGATGGTGCAATTTTTCATACTACCTCAGATACAGAAACAATTGTTCAATTAATAGCAAAGTCAAAAAGAAGCAAAACTATAGACAAGATTGTTGATGCACTATTTCAAATCCAAGGCGGTTATGCTTTGGTTATGCTTACACAGAATACTTTAGTTGGTGTGAGAGATCCTTTTGGAATAAGACCTTTGGTTATAGGAAAAATAAAAAATTCATACGTATTTACATCCGAAACTTGTGCGTTAGATATTATTGGAGCAAAGTATGTGAGAGATGTAGAGAATGGAGAAATAGTTTATATAGAAAATGATGAAATCAAAAGCCTTAAACCTTTCCCAGTAAAAAAAATCAGACCATGTGTATTTGAATATATTTATTTTTCACGACCAGATAGTTTATTAAATGGTAAATCTGCATATGAGTATAGAAAAAATTTTGGAAAAGAACTTGCAAAAGAAACTAGTATTGATGTTGATATCATTGTTCCTGTTCCAGACTCTGGAAACGCAGCGGCAATAGGATATAGTCAACATGTAAAGAAAAATTTTGAACTTGGATTGATAAGAAACCATTATGTTGGAAGAACTTTTATTGAACCATCGCAAAAGATTAGAAGCTTAGGAGTAAAACTAAAACTTAATGCAAATAAATCTTCTATTAAAGATAAAAAAATTGTTTTAATTGATGACTCACTTGTAAGAGGAACAACTTGTTACAAGATTGTTAAAATGCTTTATGATGCTGGGGCCCAAGAAGTCCATGTAAGAATTGCTTGCCCCGAAATAAGATTTCCAGACTTTTATGGAGTGGACACACCAACAAAAAAAGAACTTTTGGCAGCTAACAAAACTAACGATGAAATCTGTAAATATATTGGTGCAAAATCTATAAAATTTTTATCCGTTAATGGAATGTACAAAGCTATGGGATTTGAAAAAAGAAATGAAACATACCCCCAATTGACCGATCATTATTTTACAGGTGATTATCCGGTAAAACCAATCGATGAACTAGGCGATAATAAAATAACTCAATTATCTTTACTAAGCATTGCTTCTAATAATTAAAAAATGACTACAGTAAAATTCACAGACATGGAAAGTGGTTCTAAAGAAGATTATTTATTGTTAGATAAGTATGAAAAATTATATATCGATGGCACAGCAGACAGAATTTTAAATTTTTTGAGCGGATTAAATTCTACTTTAGAAGGCTATAAAGTATCTAGATTAGAACATTCTTTGCAAACAGCAACTAGAGCTCTTAATGATAAAGCTGATGATGAAACAGTAGTTGCAGCATTATTTCACGATATTGGTGATGAATTAGCTCCATTGAACCATTCAGAATATGCAGCTGCAATTCTTAAGCCTTACATCAGTGAAAAAACTCATTGGATAATAGAAAAACATGGCGAATTTCAAATGTATTATTATGCCCATCATCTAGGTGGAAATAGAAATCTAAGAGACAAATACAAAGGTCATAAATATTACCAAGATACTTTAAACTTTTGTGAAAATTGGGATCAAACATCATTTGACCCTAACTTTAAAAGTTTAACGCTTAAAGATTTTAAACCTTTTGTTAAAAAAATTTTTTCAAGAAAACCTTATTCTATTTAAGCTTTACCTCTATAATCGCTTATGTGTTTTGGAATTCTTTTATTTTTACCATACATAAAATGATTTTCCATATTTTCTCTATACTTGCTTGCTAAAGGTTTAAGTCCAACTGCTTCAGCAGTTTCTCTAATTAACATTGGATTTGCACCACAACAAACACCAAGATAATTTATACCAAAATCATAGGCATCTTTAGCAAATTTTCCTATTTCGTATCTGCTACATTGCATAGGATCTAAGGCTGTTGGGAATGGAGTTTGGTGAGGTGTATGACAAGTACATCCATTGTTATCAGGTAAATTAAAAAATGTAGGATGCTCTATTGTTGTTCTAAAGTTAATTGGTAGAGCAGCTACATGACATTTTAAAGCCTTTCTTATTTTTTTAAGGTATGGCATCATTGTATTAGGGCCTCTAAAACAGTTCATGCCCACTACATCTCCGCCACGTTGTTCTAGCTCTTTACAAGTATCAATAATAGAAACTTGATCTCTCATAATATTTTCTCCCATTGGAGCGATTGTTATTACAGATGGTAATCCGGTTTCTTTCATCACTTTTAAAGCTGCATATGCTTCTTCTGCATAATAAAAAGTTTCACCAATTAAAATATCAGCGCCTTCATCAACGGCCCAGCCAACCATTTCTCTAAACATATTTTCAACTTCTTTTTGAACATCCTTATCATCAGGTTTCCAAATATTTGAATTTGATATATTTCCCGCCATCAAATTTGGCTCAAGCTCTTTTGGTGTATTAAGTGAAACTTTTTTTGCAATTTTTAAGGCTTCTCTATTAAGAGGTTCTAACAATTCTTCTTTGCCTATAACTTTCATCTTTTCTCGATGTCCATTATAAGTAAATGCCTGAACAATATCAGATCCTGCATGTTGAAAATCTTTATGTAAGTTTTCTAAAGCCTCAGGATGTTCCAATGAAACCATTGGAACAAATTCACCAGAAGACATATATCCGCGTCTTTCAATCTCAAATAAAAAACCCTCTGCACATATAACCGGGCCATTATCCAATCTTTCTTTTAAATTTTTTGTTGTCATAATTTCTCCAATTTAATGGAGAAAAGCGCCAGATATTAACAAGAGTCCTAAATCATCTAGCTGCTCCTCCCCTTTTTAGTGCTTTAGCTAATGCTGGGCGCACAATACAGTTCAAATGCCCGATTTTAAATTGAATATGATTTCAAAAAAAAACCACCGGCTAAAGCGGTGGTTAAAGTGTTCGCTTTAGCTGGATTTTTATAGCGCTCGCAATTTGATATAAATTAGCGCTCAATTAAATATAACATAAAAATGACCAATAACAAGTATCAAGTATCAAGTATCAAGTTATCAAAAATGTTGTAAATACTAGTTAAATCACCATATTAGATTTGGCAACATAATGATTACAAAAAAAGAACATTTAATTGAATACTTTAAATCTGGAATAAAAAAAACTGACTATTTTAAAATTGGCGTAGAACAAGAAAAATTCATATTTGATTTAAATACAAATAAAAGAATTGATTATCAAAAAATTCTTAAAGTTTTTGAGGCTTTATATGAATTTGGATGGAAGCCAATATTGGAGAATAAAAATATTATTGGCCTTAAAAAAAAAGGTAAAAATATTACTTTAGAACCTGGAAATCAAATTGAACTTTCGGGTGAAAAACTAAATAATATTCATCAAGCATGTTCAGAATCTCATAGTTATTTATTTGAACTTAAACAGGTTATAAAAAAATTAAATTTGAAAATAGTAAGCGCTGGATTCGATCCAATATCAAAACTTTCTGAAGTCTCCAATAATCCAAAGCAAAGATATAAAATAATGACAAAAGATATGCCTAAAAATGGTCAACTAAGTTTAGATATGATGTATAGAACATGTGGAACACAATTAAATCTTGATTATAGTTCTGAAAAAGATTTCATAAAAAAATTTAAAGTGATTAACTCAATTGTTCCAATTTCAATTGCTTTATTTGCAAATTCTTCAATAGTAGAAAAGAGAAATAGTAACTATCTTTCATATAGATCTAAAGTTTGGCAAAACACATCCAGAGGCGGTTTACCTAAAATATTCTTGGATAATATGGATTTTGAAAAATATTCAGACTTTACAATAAACTTTCCAATACTTTTTATTTATACAAATAACAAATATATTTCAGGAAAAAATTATTTATTTTCAGATTTTATGAATGGGAAAATTGACGAAATAGAAAATAAATTACCTACTAAAAAAGATTTAACTACACACTTAGGTACTATCTTCACAGAAAATAGACTTAAAAAATATATAGAATTAAGATCAATGGATGCTTGTGGTTGGGATTGCTTGTGTGCTGGCCCTGCATTTAATACTGGAATTTTGTATGGAAATTTAGATGAAGCTTTTGAACTAGTTTCAAAATGGGATAAAAATAAAATTATAAATGCTTACTTGGAAGCTCCAAAAAAAGGTTTTAATACTCAGCTCATGGGAAAAGATTTGTTCTATTGGTCCTCAGTGTTATTAGATATTTCTACAAAAGGCTTAGAAAATAGAGATATAATTGGCAAAAGTGGCAACAACGAAACAAGTTATTTAAATCATTTAAAAAAAATAATTGATAATAAAGCAACAAATGCAGATCATATGATTAATAAGTTTTCTAAAAAAGAAAATTTAAATGATTTTTATGACAAATAAAATTGTAGCTATTCAAGGAAATCACCCTAAACAACTTAATCCTATAACTGATACAAGTATATTTCTTGCTACTGAAGTTCAAAATAAAAAATATAAAATATTTTATTATGAACCTAAAAATTTATCAATAATAAATAATAATGTTATCGCAAATGGTTTTTTTATTAAATTTAATTACTCAAATAAAAATTTTTACAAAATTACAAAATTTCAAAAACTAAACTTATTAAAATGCAAGTTCATACTAATAAGACAAGACCCTCCATTTAATTTAGAATACATATCTACTACTTACATTCTGGATAAAATAAAGAATAAAGTAAAAATAATTAACAACCCAACAGCAATAAGAAATGTTTCTGAAAAACTATACTCATCTTCTTTTCAAAAATATATGCCTAATACTATTTTTACTAGAGATCTAAAAGAAATTAAAAATTTTTATACTACAAACAAAAAAATAATTATTAAACCTATTCATAGTTATGGTGGCAATGATATTCATCTAATCCAAAATCAATTTAAAAATCAATTTGTTATTAATTTCATTAAAAAACATGGACATATAATGTGTCAAAAATTTTTACCTAAAATAAAATATGGAGATAAAAGAATTTTTCTAATCAATGGAAAGATATCTGGTGCAATATCTAGAGTCCCTAAAAAAGGCTCTTTTTTAAGTAATATGAGCAAAGGTGCTAAACCTATTTTAACTAAACTAAGTAAAAATGAAAATAAAATTTCTAAATTAATTGGAAAAAATCTTAAAAAACAAGATATCTATTTTGCTGGCATCGATTTTATTGACCAGAGGTTAAATGGAGATATAAACGTCACCTCTCCTACTGGATTAAAAACTTTTTACGATTTATCTAACATAAATTTAGCTAAAGAATTTTGGAAAGGGTTAAAAGTTTGAAAAATTTAACTTCTCAACAAAAAGGTTCTTTATTAGCTTTTATTGCGGTCATGTTTATTACTCCTGACTCTTTATTTATTAGAATGTCTAACATTGAAACTTGGTGTATGCTTTTTTATAGAGGTGCCATTCCATTTGTAACAGTTTTCATTGGACTTTTATTATTTTATAAAAATAATTTTTTTAAGGCATTATTTAGCATTGGTTATCCAGGGATATTTTATATTTTAAGTTTTTCTGTTTGCAATATTACTTTTTTACTTTCTATTCAAAATACTAATGTGGCAAATACATTGGTCATGATATCTATGGCACCTATGCTTTCTGCCATTTTAGGTGCTATATTTTTAAAAGAAATGCCTGATCAAAAAACTTGGTTAGCCATTATTATAACTTTTTTTGCTGTTGCATATATTTTTTACGATTCAATAGAACTAGGTAATTTTTATGGTGATATCCTTGGATTAGTCACTGCTTTTGGTCTTGCCTGTAATGCTGTTCTTGCGAGGTTTGCAAAAGACAGAGACCTTGTTCCTTCAGCTGTTATTGGAAAGTTATGTGTTGCTTTATTTGCCTTCCCATTTGTTCAAAGTTACCAGTTAAGTGGAAACGACCTTATAATTGTACCTTTAATGTGCATTATGTGCGTCGCAATACCCTTTGTTATGGTTACAATAGCACCTAGATTTATACCGGCTGCCGAAGTTAATCTTTTCTTTCTTCTTGAAACTATTCTTGGACCTATTTGGGTGTGGCTCGTTATTAAAGAACAGCCAAGTGTTGAAACAATTATAGGAGGTGTGATTATAATTACTACTATTGCTATACACTCCTTTGTGAAGCTAAAAGCTTCTTAAGTTTGTCACAATTAAGTCTTTATTTAAGAATAGATGACGAACAATTAAGTACTTTTTTATGAATAAAATTTTAAAAAATTCTTGGGCATTATTTTTAGGAATGGGCTTCATAATGTTAGCTCATGGTTTTCAAGGATCATTATTAGGCGTGAGAGCTGTTCAAGAAGAATTTAGTCTAACAGCAACAGGTTTTATGTTATCTGGTTATTATGTTGGATATTTTATTGGTGCAAAAACAATTCCTAGTTTTATTTCAAGAGTAGGACATATAAGAGTATTTGCAGCTTTTGCTTCAATTGCTTCTGTGGTCATTTTAATGCACTCTATAATAGTCAATCCACTCACATGGTTTATTCTTAGAATTATCACGGGAATTAGCATGGTTTCTATATACACAATTGCGGAAAGTTGGCTGAATGACAGATCTAGCAATAAAAATAGGGGCAGTGTTTTATCAATTTATATGGTTGTGCTCTATGGATCTATGGCGGTAGGAATGTTTTTTTTAAACTTTAGTAAACCAGAAAATTTTCAACCTTTTATTTTAGTTTCTTTATTTATGTCACTTGCATTGATTCCAATTTTATTAACTAAAAAAAAAGCACCCACATTTAAAAAAATCCAAGGAATGACTTTAAAAGAACTATATGAAACATCTCCTTTAGGAATGGTTGGTTCGCTTTTCTATGGTACAACTCAATCAGCTTTATTCTCTTTGCTTGCAGTGTACGCAGCTTCAATGAATTTTACTATATTTGAAATTTCAGTTGTAACTTTTTTATTAGCAATATCAGGCGCTATATCTCAATGGCCCATAGGAAAATTATCAGACTTATTTGATAGAAGATTAATAATTGTATTCTCAACTTTTGGTGCAGCTTTTTTTGCACTTTGCGCAATTTTAGCATCAAGACAAATGTATTTACCAGGTGATCTTGGTACTAGTAAATTATGGTTTTATATATTTATGATTTTGTTTTCTTTTTGTAGTTTACCAATGTTTGCACTTATATTTGCCCATACAAATGACTTTATACCTAAAGAAAAATTTGTTGCAGCCGGTGCTGGACTTCAGTTTGCGTTTGGAGTAGGTGCAATGAGTGGGCCTTTTTTATGCTCAATATTTATGTACTTGGTAGGTTCTAATGGCTATTTTGTCTTTTTAATAATTTTTCATTCTTTAATTGGTATTTTTGCAGTTTACAGAATGAGAATAAGAAGCACTGAAGATAATCCAGATTCACAATTTGCTGCATTGCCACAAACTATTACTCCTTTGGGTATGGAATTAAATCCATCAACAGAACCTATAGAAGAGCCTAAAAAAATGGAAATTAAAGAGCAAAATCATAATATATCTTAGTAAGTTTTGTATTAGAATAAAAAAGAAAGAGAAGGTGTGAATATTGAAAGCACAAATAAGCTATGGAAAATAAAACAGAAATCTACAATTAACTGGTTGGCTCTTCTAACAAAATAGATTTAATCAATCTCAGGTTGTAAATCAATGTAATCTCTATGTATATTTATTATCTTGAACTTGTATCGTAAATCAAATTTTGCTTAAATTACAATTATTTAAAATGGCAATGAAAAAGAAAAAGTATCAAAAGAAAAAACGTCAAAAAAAGACAAAAACAAAAGAAGTAAGTTTGCGTAGTTTGGCGAAAATTACATCTCGATCACTCAGCAAGGTTTATGAAGGTTTTAAAAATAAACAAAAAATTAACAAATTAAAAAAAATTAAGCTTCAAAAAAGAGAAGAAACCAAAGGAATTACAAAAGAAAAAAGAGAGCTAAAATTAAGAGAAGAACAAATTTATAAAGATCAAGAAGAGCTAGTAATAAAAGAAAAAGAACTAAGATTAAAAAATGAGGAACTAAGATTAAAAGTTGAACAACAAATACGAAAAGAAGAAGAACAAAAACGAAAAGATGAAAAAGAACAAAAATTAAAAGAAGAAGAACTAAGATTAAAAGCTGAACAACAAATACGAAAAGATGAAGAAGAACAAAAACGAAAAAATCAAAAAGAAAAAAGACGAATAAATAAGGAACAAAAACTAAAAAATCAAGAAGAACAAAAACGAAAAGATGAAGAACAATTAAAAATAAAACAAGAAGAACAAAGATTAAAAATTGAGGAACAAAGATTAAAAGAAGAAGAGCTAAGATTAAAAGCTGTAGAACAAAAACGAAAATATGAGGAAGATCAAAGATTAAAAAAAGAGGAAATAAGATTAAAAGTTGAACAACAAATACAAAAAGATGAAGAAGAGAAAAGATTAAAAGAATGGGAAAATAAATTTGATCAAGAACAAAAATTAAAAGAAGAATCAGAAATGCTAAAATTTGAGAAAATACAAAGAAAAGAAAAACCAATATTAGAAGTAGTAAAAGATCAAGAAGATGAGATCTTTGATGAAGAACTGCCTTCCAGACTAGACACTTTTGATACAGATAAGACTAAAAAGAACTAGCACATAGACTAGGCAATTTAGAGATGAATCAAATGGTCAATTCTAGAGTTTTTTGGTAACATTTGATGATGAAAAAACTTTTAGGGATCTTGGTTCTGGGTATGTGGTTATGTCGATTATTCGGGCAAGCTTAAATTTCTTCTAAAAAATCAATGAAAAAACTCAAAAGCTGCCTTTTCAAAAACATAAAGGCAACATTAAAAATAATAAACTTAGGCCCAAAACAAATAAAATTTTTAATAAACATAAAAAATGAAACTTAATGAAAACCAACTTAAAGAAATAGACGAAAAAGGATATCTAATCCTGCCAGATTGCTTCTCAAGTGAAGAAGTAAATAATCTTCGCAAAGCAATGACAACAGTATTTAATGAGAAGACTGAAGCTAACATAGCTGAAAAATCTTCGGGTGTAGTTCGTACAGCGATGGGTTTACATCTTCGAAGCAAGATTTTTGATGATCTTACACGGCACCCTAAATTTTTTGAACCTGCGTGTCAGATACGTGGTCGTAATCTTTATATTCAACAGACAAAAATTAACGTCAAAGCTGCCTTTACTGGTGAAGTTTGGCAATGGCATTATGATTTTGCAACACATTCTGGAGAAGATGGAGCGCCCAAACCATTGGCTTTGAATTTACATGTTTTTCTTGATGATGTTACTGAATTCAATGGTCCTCTTTTCTTTATTCCCAAATCACATAAATATGCCTCTGTACCATCAAAACTTGATACAGTCACTACGAATTATCCATTATGGGTTGTTGATCAGCAGACTGTGAAAACTCTTGTAAAAGAAAACGGAATTGTATCTGCTCGTGGAAAAGCTGGCACAGTTGTGATTTTTGTAGATAACATGGTACATGGTTCTGCACAGAATATGTCACCAATGGATAGAGCAATTTTTTCAGCTATACTTAATCCATGTGACAATGCTCAAACCAAATTTGCTCGACCTGAATACAAGCATGGACGAGATTTTAAACCTATTGAACCTTCATCTAATAATAGTTTAAAATAAAAAAATGAAAGAAAATAAAAAGACTGAGCTCAACTTGGAGATTTGGAAGATGCACCAAGAAAAAGAAGCTAAAGGTTTAAAAAAAATATTTATATTTATTTTTTTAGCAGTTGTATTGACTTACATAGTGCAAGCGGCCTAGTTGCAATTTATTATTCGATACCAAAATATGAAAGTGTAAAGGGACGTCCTGTTGTCAGGTACCCTGGATCTGTCATCTAGTATCATTGGGGCATAAACTAAATATTATAAATATTTTTAAGTTATACCCCAAATGTGTTGAAATTTATTGAAATATGATTAAGCTTTTTGCAGATTAACTGCGGAAGGACCTTTTTCACCGTTCTCAACTTCAAATGTTAGCGCATCACCTTCATTTAGTTCTAAGCCTGCAGTATTAGCTGCCGAAGCATGTACAAAAACATCTTTTTCCTTGTCATCTCTTTCAATGAAACCAAATCCTTTTGCTCCATTAAACCATTTAACTTTTCCGTTTATACTCATTTTATTTTCTTTCTTTTTTGTTTAACTTAATTGTTAGATAATACTAACAACAAGGAACCTTTAAATTGATTTAATAAGAAATGTCAAGTTAATATAAGCTATGAAAGGGTGTTCTGTTGCCAGAAGCCATGAACCAAGCACTATGAAATAGCAATTAAAACTCTCGCAGAGACCAACTTTATTTGTTATATCAATCCACTAGATAATTGAATTATATTAATAAAATGATAAAAAATATTAAAAGGACAAAAAAATGAATTCTCAATATGTAAGCAGAATTATAAGAGCTTGTAAGTTAGATGTTAATCTTTACGAAGAGGTAGAGGCTGATAAATCGGCAACATTTCAAGCAGCAGGGGTTGTGATGCTTTCAAGTTTAGCAGCAGGAGTGGGAGCTTTATCACTTGGAACATTTAATTTTTTGATGGCTCCTTTGTTATCGTTGGTTAGTTGGTTTGTTTGGGCTTACTTAGTTTATTTTATTGGTGTTAAATTTTTTCCAGAACCTACAACCGAAGCTGACCATGGTCAGCTATTAAGAACAATTGGTTTTTCTAGTGCTCCAGGACTTATTCGAGTTTTTGGTATCATTCCTAATTTGATGAACATAGCTTTTATTGCAGC
>Ga0315339_1000529_pt1 | contig 46292 bp, 56 predicted proteins | sample ASW17metaG_FD_204514 | JGI IMG/M metagenome (GOLD analysis project Ga0315339, IMG submission 204514) | Ammonia-oxidizing marine archaeal communities from Pacific Ocean, United States - ASW #17 | ecosystem: Environmental > Aquatic > Marine > Oceanic | place: USA: California | collected 2016-12-05 | reverse complement strand
GGGAGACAACGTCCAGATGGAAGTGGAGTTGATCTCGCCGGTAGCAATGGAGCAGGGGCTGCGCTTCGCGATCCGCGAAGGTTCGCGTACGATCGGCGCCGGCACTGTCTCGGAAGTTGTTGAGTAAGGGTTTTCATGCCCAAAGAACGCATTCGCATCCGCCTAAAGGCCTACGACCATCGGATCCTCGATCAGTCGACGGGCGAAATTGTTGAAACAGCCAAGAGGACGGGGGCTTTGGTAGCAGGTCCGATTCCGTTGCCGACCGTGAAGAATAAGTACACCGTGCTACGTTCGCCGCACACGGACAAGCGTTCGCGGGAACAGTTCGAAATGCGGACACACAAGAGGCTGCTCGACATCCTCGAGCCGACGCAGGAGACGGTCGATGCGCTGATGCGGCTCGATTTGCCGGCAGGCGTTGACGTCGAGATCAAAGCGTTCGGTGGCTGACGGTTGAAGGATCGAAACAGACAGGGATAGCAACATGGCGCCAGGCATTTTAGGAAAGAAAATCGGAATGACACAGATCTTCCGTGACGACGGACGGGTTGTTCCCGTGACGGCGTTACAGGCAGGTCCCTGTGTCGTCGTCAGCCGAAAGACGTCGGGACAAGACGGCTACGAAGCCTTGCAGGTCGGCCTCGTTGAGTTCATCAAGGAAAAGCGTGTGAATCGGCCGATGCGCGGGCATTTCGCTAAGTCGGATGTCGCGCCTTGCCGCTTCCTTCGCGAGCTGCTTCTCGAAGAGATCGAGGAGCAAGAGTGGAAAGCCGGTGACCGCATCCTAGCCGGCGACTTTAGTGTCGCCGAGCGTGTTGATGTGATCGGCACCAGTAAGGGCCGCGGTTTCGCGGGAACCATCAAGCGCCACAACTTTAGTCGCGGCCCTGAGTCGCACGGTTCGATGTCGCATCGCCAGCCGGGCTCGATCGGCCAGAGTTCCTACCCCTCGCGGGTCATCAAGGGAATGCGCATGCCCGGACAGATGGGCAACCGACGCGTGACGGTTAAGAACCTGGAGATCGTTGAGGTGCAGGCCGACGACAACGTTCTTCTCGTCAAGGGCGCTGTGCCGGGGCCGAACGGCGGATACATCATCGTACGGCGGATCGCGAACTAACAACCATGCCGACAGTTGACGTAATTGATCTCGAAAACAAGAAGGTCGGCTCCGTGGAGTTGAGCGACCAGGTGTTTGCCGCCAAGGTGAACGAGGCATTGCTCTATCAAGCGGTGCATCACTACCAGGCCTCGCAGCGCGCCGGAACGCACAAGACCAAAGGGAAGGCCGAAGTTTCCGGCTCCGGGCGTAAGCCTTGGAAGCAAAAGGGTACGGGCCGCGCCCGCGCTGGTTCGATCCGGTCTCCGCTGTGGCGATCCGGTGGGATAGTTCACGGGCCCCAGCCGCGCGACTATAGCTACCACCTGCCGAAGAAGATGTTAATGGGCGCGCTCCGCGGGGCGTTGAGTGCGCGCTTTCAAGAGGGCGCTCTGAAGGTTGTCAAAGAGTTCACGCTCGAGACCCACCGCACGAAGGATTTCAGTGAAGTCATCGGGCGGCTCGCCTCGGACTCGCCGGTGCTGATCGTTGATAACTCCGAGAATGCGAACCTTGCGCTTTCCAGCCGTAATTTGCCGAATGTGACCTTACTTGAGTCACGCGACGTTCATCCGTACCATCTGCTGGGTCATAAGACCGTGATCTTCACCGAATCGACCATCAAGCATTGCAGTGAGGTGCTGGCATCATGAGTCCTTTCGACGCGATCCGAAGCCCGATCATTACCGAGAAGTCCGAGACGCGCAGGGCGCTTGAAAATACGCTGTGTTTTCGGGTGAACCCGAAGGCTACTAAGACCGATATCAAGAACGCCGTTGAGCAGATCTTCAAAGTGAAGGTGGCTGGCGTGCGGACAGCCAACTACGTCGGAAAGCCGAAGCGGCGGGGGCAATCCGTCGGTCGGCGTCCGAGTTGGAAGAAGGCATATGTAAAGCTGAAGGAAGGCGAAAAGATGGTGGAGTACGCGCAGATTTAGCGCGCTGACCCTCGAAGGCCGCGGGGACCCATTTTAATCATGCCGATCAAGACATATAGGCCGACCACGAGCACAAGGCGCTTCCAGACGACGGTGGTGCGTGATGAGATCACGCGCGATCGTCCCGAGAAGTCGCTCGTCGAAGGTAAATCCAAGAGTGGTGGCCGTAACAATACGGGCCGCGTATGTATTTGGGCGCGCGGCGGCGGCCACAAGCAGCGCTACCGGATTATCGACTTTAAGCGCGACAAGCACGGGATCCCCGCCGTTGTCGCCTCGATCGAGTACGATCCGAATCGCTCGGCGAACGTGGCCTTGCTGAACTACCGCGACGGTGAGAAGCGGTATATTCTGCAGCCGACTGGGCTTAAGGTCGGCATGACGATCATGTCCGGGCCCGAGGCCGATATTCTTGTCGGCAACGCCTTGCCGCTCAACAATATCCCGCCCGGAACGCTGGTTCACAACGTTGAGTTGCGGCCCGGCAAGGGTGGTCAGATGGCGCGGGCCGCCGGGACGGAAGTGCGGCTGGTCTCCAGGGAAGCCGGATACGCTTTGCTGAAGCTTCCGTCGGGTGAGACGCGGCGTGTTCCGTCCGAGTGCAGCGCCACGGTTGGGACGGTCGGGAACTCCGACCATGGCAACGTTTCTTACGGCAAGGCCGGGAAGACGCGCTGGAAAGGCCGGCGTCCGGTTAACCGCGGTGTAACGATGAATCCGGTTGATCACCCCCACGGCGGCGGCGAAGGTCGCACGTCCGGTGGACGGCATCCGGTGACGCCTTGGGGCAAGCCGACGCGCGGTTTCAAAACGCGCACGAACAAGCGCAGCGACAAGTACATTCTCGTGCGTCGGGGATCGAAGAAACGATCGTAAGGATCGGAGACTGTAGACGATGGGTCGATCGCTAAAAAAAGGGCCGTTTTACGACGAGCACCTCAGCCGCAAGATTGAGGCGCTTGGCGCCGGCAGCGACAAGAAGGTCGTGAAGACTTGGTCGCGCCGTTCGACGATCTTGCCCGAGTGGGTGAGTGTTACGATCGCCGTGCATAATGGCCGAAAGTTTATCCCGGTGTTCATCACCGAGACCATGGTTGGCCACAAGCTGGGCGAGTTTGCCCCGACGAGAACGTTCCGGGGTCACTCCGGCGAAAAAGGCGCCAAGAGCGGCAAGTCGTAGGTCAGGACGATAAAGCATGCAGGTGACGGCAAAGATGAAGTACGTGCGGGTCTCGCCGCAGAAAGCGCGTTTGGTCGTGGACAAGATTCGTGGCCGGCGTGTGGGTGACGCGTTGACGATCTTGCAGGTGACCAATAAGAGGGTCGCGCCGCAGATCGAGAAAGTGTTGCGCTCAGCGATGGCCAATGCCGAGAACAACAACGATGCGGATGTCGACGAGTTGTTCGTCAAGGAAGTGTACGTGAACGAGGGGCCGCGGCTGAAGCGGCTCCGGCCGGCTCCGATGGGCCGTGCCTTTCGCTACGTGCATCGCCTTTCACACATCATCGTCGTCGTCTCTGATGGGCAGGAGGCAGAGGTCGAGGAGCAGGACGAAGAATAGCTCCTGAAAACGGAAGCATTATGGGCCAAAAAGTACATCCTATCGGATTCCGGCTAGGCTACACCAAGACCTGGAATTCCCACTGGTTCGCCAAGCAAGGCTACGTCGACCTCCTCAAAGAGGACCTGCGACTCAAGACCACGCTACGCACGCGCCTCCGGGCAGCGGGCATTAGTTCGGTCGAGATCGACCGCCCGGGCAACAAGCTGCGCATCACGATTCGCACCGCGCGCCCCGGTATCGTTATCGGTCGCCGCGGTTCGGAAATCGAGAAGCTCAAGGCTGAGATTCAAGAGCAGACGCAGCGCGAAGTCTATATCGACATTCAGGAAGTGCATCGCCCGGAATTGGACGCGCAGTTGGTTTCCGAATCCGTCGCCTTGCAAATCGAAAAGCGCGTCGCGTTCCGTCGCGCCATGCGCAAGGCTGTTGACTCGGCGCTTCGGTTCGGTTGCAAGGGGATTAAGATCTGGGTAGCTGGTCGCCTGAACGGCAAGGAAATCGCCCGTGCTGAGTGGTACCTGCAAGGCCAGTTGCCGTTGCAGACCCTGCGGGCCGACATTGATTACGGTTTCACTGAAGCGCGTACGACGTACGGCGTGATCGGCGTGAAGTGCTGGATGTATCGCGGTGAGATTATCGACACCAAGGCACAGACCCTGGCCGCGAGCGGTCTGAAGGGCGACCTTGAACCGGCTCGCCGCCGCGAAGCGCGCACGGCCGCTGAGCGTGAGCGCGATCGGATTCGCGCCTCTCGCACCGTTGACCGCACGCAGCACGAATCCGTGCCGGCGGCCCCGGCTGCTCCGCCTCAACCTGTCGCCGCTTCGCCGGCCCCGGCAGAAGGAGCGCAGGCGCCTGTGAAGCCGCCTTTGGCGGGTGGTGAAGCCGAGGGTGAAGCGCCAACGGAAGCCGCCGCCGCGGCAGTATCGGCTGAGACGGCCGCTCCAGAAGCTACCGCTCCTGAGGCTGCTGCTGAAGAAGCTCCAGCCACCGAGGCTCCTGCCGCGGAAGCAAGCGCTGAGCCGAACGCGGACGAGAAGCCTTCAGAAAACTAGTTGCACTGTAGTTACGTAAGAGGACAAACGCCATGTTGATGCCAAAGAAAGTGAAGCACCGCAAGGTCCAGCGCGGCAAACGCCGCGGCAAGGCCTGGCGTGGCTCATCCCTTTCCTTCGGTGACTACGGGCTCAAGGTGGAGAAGGCGGGTTGGATTACCGACCGTCAGATCGAAGCGGCGCGTGTCGCGATGATGCGGCACATCAAGCGCGGCGGCAAGCTGTGGATTCGAATCTTCCCCGACAAGCCCATTACGAAGAAACCTGCTGAAACACGCATGGGTAAAGGCAAGGGCGCCCCGGAACAATGGGTAGCGGTCGTGCGGCCCGGGCGAATGCTGTTTGAGATGGAAGGCGTACCGGAAGATTTGGCGCGGCGCGCCATGCAGCTCGCTTCGCAGAAGCTGCCGCTGCCGACCCGATTCATTAGCCGTAGCGCGGGGGCGTTGGTATGAAAGCTGAAGAGATCCGTGAGTTGGACGTCGAAGAGCTGGCCGCGAAAGAGACTGAGACGCGCGAGCAGATGTTCCGGTTGCGCTTTCAGCTCGGAATGGGGCAGGCCGACGGGCTCAAGAAGTACCGGATGCTCCGTAAAGATTTGGCGCGGCTGCTGACCGTGCGCCACCAGAAGGCCTCCCAAGCGGAGCAAGGAAGTTAGGTATGGCGGAATCGACTGAAGCAAGCGGACACAAGACTCAGAAGATCGGTATTGTCGTCGAATCCAAGATGGCCAAGACGGCTGTCGTGGAAGTGAGTCGGCGTGTTCCCCATCCGTTGTACCGTCGCGTTGTGACACGCAAGACGAAATTCTATGCCCACGACGAGACCGGTGACGCGTGTCCCGGTGATCGCGTTCGTATCGTGGAGTCACGCCCGCTGAGTAAGCTCAAGCGCTGGCGCTTGGACAAAGTTCTCTGGAGAGCGAGCTAAACGCTCGACGTGGCCAAGGAGTAGATCGATATGATCGGAATGCAGACGAAGTTGGAGGTCGCCGATAATTCTGGTGCGCGGCGACTCCGCTGCATTGGGCCGCGTGGCGGCAGTACGGGTTCGAAGGCCGGCCTGGGCGATATTGTCATGGCCTCGGTGCAAGAGGCGGCCCCGGATTCAAATGTCAAGAAGGGCACGGTTGTTCGCGCGGTTGTGGTCAGAATGCGCAAGGAAGCGCGCCGCAAGGATGGCACCTATATCCGCTTCGATTCGAATGCGGCGGTGCTGGTTGATGAGTTGGGCGAGCCGGTCGGTACGCGCGTCTTTGGGCCGGTGGCTCGGGAGCTGCGCGACAAGCGATTCATGAAGATCGTTTCGCTGGCGCCGGAAGTGCTGTAGGCGGGATTTAGGTCGAAGTAGAGACAAGCATGCGAGGCACACAACAAGTACGGATCAAGACGAAGATCCGCAAGAACGACGTGGTCAAGGTGATCGCCGGCAAGGACAAAGGCAAACAAGGCCGCGTCCTCCAGGTCGATCGTGGCCGCGGGCGGGTACTGGTCGAAGACGTGCAGAAGATCAAAGAGCATGTCAAGCCGAATCCGCAGCGGCAGATCAAGGGCGGCGTGGCCGAGCGCGAGTCGATGCTGCACATCTCGAACGTCATGCTCGTGACCGCCGAGGGCCGGCCGACCCGCGTTGCGACGCACGTCGACGAGGAAGGTGTTCGGACGCGGGTTGATGTGCGCGACGGCTCTCCGTTGGAGAAGAAGTAAGCGATGGCGAAAGCAAAGAAAAACGCTGACCCGGCCCAGCAGGCGCCGAAGTCCGGCGGCGGCAAGAAGGGCGGCGCCAAGGCGGGTGCTGCGTCCTCGAATGGCGATGCGAAACCCGCCGCCAAGCCCAAGCGCGAGGTTCCGCCTCCGCGGCTCAAGCTGCACTACCGAGACCAAGTGATCGCTTCGTTGCGGAAAGAGTTTGAATACTCGAGTGCGATGGCGATCCCGCGGGTCGCGATGATCAAGATCAACATCGGCATGGGCGAGGCGACGCAGAATGCCCGCGTTCTCGATTCCGTGGCAGCCGAATTGGCCGCCATCGCCGGACAGCGGCCCGTGATCACCAAGGCCCGCAAGTCGATCGCCAACTTCAAGTTGAGAGAAGGTATGCCGATCGGCGTCGCTGTCACGTTGCGCGGCGACCGTATGTACGAGTTTTTGGACCGGCTGATCAGTATCGGCCTGCCGCGCGTGAGGGATTTCCGCGGCATCTCGGCCAAGGCATTTGATGGGCGCGGCAACTATACGCTGGGCCTGAAAGAGCACGTGATCTTCCCGGAGGTCGACTATTCCAAGGTCGATAGCATGAGAGGCATGAACGTGACGATCGTAACGACGGCAAAGACGGATCCGGAATCGCTGTCGCTGCTCAAACACATGGGTATGCCTTTCAGTCGGTAAGGGAGAAACTGAAAAAGAATGGCCACCACGGCGAAAATCGCGAAAGATCTTAAGAAGCCCAAGTACGAGACGCGGCACCGCAATCGTTGCTTTCGATGCGGCCGGCCCCGTGGCTTCATCCGTAAGTTCGGACTCTGCCGGATTTGCTTCCGTCAGTTGGCGTTGCGCGGCGATCTGCCGGGCGTCGTGAAGAGCAGTTGGTAGGCGGCAGGAGAGATCGATGCAAATAGATCCCGTATCCGACATGCTGACACGCATCCGCAATGGGATTGGTGCGCGGCAAACTAAGGTTGAGATCCCGGCTTCCAAGCTCAAAATCGAGATGGTCCGGATATTGAAAGAGGAAGGCTACATTACCAACTACCGTGTGGCAACCGAAGGCAGCAAGTCGACTATCAAGGTGTATCTCAAGTACGATGCCGACTCGCGCCCGGTGATTAGTAAGATCGACCGCGTTTCCAAGCCGGGTCGGCGTGTCTACGTCAACTCGAACGAAGTGCCCCGCGTCATCGGAGGGATGGGTGTGAATATTCTCACGACCTCCGCCGGTGTTATGACGGGCGCGCAGGCGCGGAAAAAGGGAGTGGGGGGCGAGATCCTCTGTAGTATCTACTAGGCGCTTATGTCCAGAATTGGTCTCAATCCGATTAGCGTGCCCGCCGAGGCGAAGGTGGAAGTCCATCCCGGCCGACTTGATATCAAGGGTCCGAAGGGAGAGCTTTCCTGTCCCATCCCCGATGGCATCGAGTTCGAGTTCAGCGATGGTGTTCTCACCGCGAAGCGCGGCGCTGATGAGTACGCCGCCCTGCATGGGTTGACGCGCAGCTTGGCTCAAAACGCCGTGACCGGCGTAACGGTCGGCTTTACCAAGAAGCTTGAGATCGTCGGTATTGGATACCGTGCTCTAGTTTCCGGGCGGGTCGTGGTTTTCAGCCTGGGCTACTCGCACACGATTGAGCTACTGATGCCTGACGGCGTGGATATCACTGTCGATGGCCAGACAAAGCTCACCGTAACGGGCAGGGATAAGCAGTTAGTGGGCCAGACGGCGGCGAACATTCGCGCCCTGCGCCCGCCCGAGCCCTACAAGAATAAGGGGATTCGCTACGAAGGTGAAGTCCTGCGGAAGAAGGAAGGAAAAGCCGGTGTCACGGCCGGTTAGGGAGTCTTAAGCGATGTATAGTCGTACACCCCGCGCCAGAAGCCGGGGTCAGGTCCACAGGCGGATTCGAAAGAAGATCCGTGGAACGGCCAACCGTCCGCGCTTGGCTGTGTTTCGTTCGCTCCAGCACATCTACGTGCAAGTCATCGACGACGCGGCTGGTCAGACCCTCGTGTCGGCAAGTTCTATTGAGAAGGACGGTCCCATCAAGAAAGGTGGCAACGTCGCGGCGGCGACCGAGATCGGCAAGCTCGTCGGTGAGAAGGCCGTGAAGGCCGGCATCAAGCAGGTTGTTTTCGACCGTGGCGGCCATCGCTACCACGGACGCGTGAAGGCTCTGGCCGACGCGGCCCGGAAAGCGGGGCTGGAATTCTAACGAGGCAGCGTCTCCGGACGTTTCCCTCGGGAAAGTATTGCGAAGCTTATGAAGGCTGAACTCACTCGAAGACGGCTGCTGGAAGCAGAAACGCACGAGCTGAACCTCAAAGATCAGGTCGTCTCGATCAACCGCGTCACAAAAGTCGTGAAGGGCGGTAAGAACCTCAGCTTCGCGGCGCTGGTCGTGGTCGGCGATCCGGACAAGCACGTTGTCGGGTTCGCCAAAGGCAAAGCGAAGGAAGTTCCTTCGGCGATCCGCAAGGCGATCGAAAAGGCGAAGAAGAATCTCGTCAAGGTGAACACGCTCGAGCACACGATTCCGCATCAGGTCCTGGGCCGTTTCGGCGCGGGTCAGGTGCTGCTCAAGCCCGCCCGCGAGGGCAAGGGCACGATCGCCGGTGGTGCCGTGCGCGCCGTGATGGAAGCGGCCGGTATTCAGAACGTGTTGACGAAATCAATTGGCACTAAGAACCCGCACAATGTCGTCAAGGCGACGTTCGCGGCACTGCTGCAACTGCGGGACAAGCACGAAATGGCTGCCTTGCGCGGCTTGGACCTGAGCGCGTAGCGAGAGATAGACGAATGTCGAAGATGCTAAAGATTCGCTTGGTCCGAAGTCCCATTGCAATTCCGGGCAAACTCAAGAAAGTGGTGAAGGGCTTGGGCCTGCGACGTATTAATCAAACGGTCGAGCGTCCGGATAACGACGCCACATGGGGCATGGTGCGCAAGGTTCCGCATATGGTCGAGGTGACGAATGAATCTGAGTGATCTGCACCCACCGGCCGGCCAGACCCAGAAGCGCAAGCGCATCGGGCGTGGTCCGGGCTCGGGCTGGGGCAAAACATCGGGACGCGGCGAAAAAGGCCAAAAATCCCGAGCTGGCTATAGCCGCAAGCGCGGTTTTGAAGGCGGCCAGATGCCGCTGGTCCGGCGTGTGCCCAAGCGCGGCTTCCATAATCCTTTCCGTAAAGAGTATGCGATCGTGAATCTCTCGCGTCTTGAGAAGCTTGACGGCGATGCCTTCACGCCCGAGACGCTCATCGAGAAGGGCGCGGTCAAAGCTCTCAAGAGTGGGCTTAAGATTCTCGGCAACGGCGAGATTACTCGAGCGATCGAAGTCACCGCTCATCGTTTTACAGCTTCCGCGCGCGCCAAGATTGAAGCCGCCGGCGGTAAGGCAACTCTCATTGAGGCGTAGTTCATGAAGTTTGCCGAAGCTGCTGTCAACGTTTTCAAGATCCCCGATCTGCGCAGGAGAATCCTCTTCACACTGGGGATGCTGGCGATCTACCGTATCGGCGGCCACATTCCCACTCCAGGGATCAACACTGAGCAACTCCGCGAGATGTTCAAGGCGGCCGAGGGTACCGCACTCGGCCTGATGAACATGTTCTCGGGCGGGCAGCTCGAGCAGTTAACGATCTTCGCGCTGGGCATCATGCCCTACATCACGGCGTCGATCATCCTGCAGTTGATGACGGTCGTGATTCCGACCCTTGAAAAGCTCCAAAAGGAAGGCGAGCTCGGTCGGCGCAAGATTACCCAGTGGACGCGGTATCTCACCATCGGCCTGAGCATCGTGCAGTCCGGCGGCATCGCCTTCGGTTTGCAGCGCAGCGAAAACCTGGTTTACGAGCCGGGTCTTCCCTTCGTCGTGATGACGATCGTCACGTTGACCACCGGCACGGCCTTCATCATGTGGCTCGGTGAGCAGATTACCGAGCGCGGCATCGGCAACGGCATGTCGCTGATCATTTTCGCCGGCATCGTCGTCGGGTTGCCGGGCGCGCTACAAAACATCTACGAGAACGTCTTCGTCACCCAGCAGTGGAACATGATTCAGTTGTTCATGATCCTCGGTTTCATGGTGGTGATCCTGGCCTTCATCGTGCTCGTCGAGCGCGGCGAACGGCGCATCCCGGTGCAGTATGCGCGGCGCGTCGTCGGCCGCCGGATGATGGGCGGGCAATCGACGCATCTGCCGCTGAAGGTTAACTCCGGCGGCGTGATTCCGGTCATCTTCGCCTCATCGATTCTGGCCTTCCCCCAGACCTTGAGTTTAGTTGTGCAGGACAGTCCGTATCTGACGAGCCTTCTGGAGCCCATCTCTTACGGTGAGCCGCTCTACGAATTGCTCTACATCCTGGGCATTGTCTTCTTCTGTTTCTTCTACGTCTCGATCATCTTCAACCCGACCGAAGTCGCCGACAATATGCGTAAGTACGGCGGATTCGTGCCGGGGATCCGCTCCGGGAAGCCGACAGCGGACCATATCAATGAGATCTTGACCAAGATCACCATGGTCGGCGGCCTGTATCTGGCGCTGATTTCAGTGATTCCTGACTTGCTGATCGCCGGAGCGAGAGTTCACCATCTTCCGTTGATCGGGAACTGGGCGGACGCGAATTTCCCCCGCTGGATTCTCGATGGTTTGAACGTAAACTTCTACTTCGGCGGCACATCGCTACTCATCGTCATTGGCGTCGCGATGGACACGATTAACCAAATTGAAGCGCAGCTCATCATGCGCCACTATGAAGGATTTACGCCTCGTGCGGGAAGGATCCGCGGGAGGCGTTCGTTTGGCTAGGAGAGAGTAGTAGTGGCAATAGCGAGGGCGTCCGCGACGACCCCGTCCGCTGAGGCTACCGTCGGGATGGCGATCATTTTGTTCGGATCGCCCGGCGCGGGCAAGGGGACGCAGGCGAGAAAAATTGCGGCGCGCTACCAGATTTCACAAGTTTCGACCGGGGACATGATCCGTGAGGAGATTCGTTCGGGGTCCAGCTTGGGAGAGCAAGTGGAAGCGACGCTGGCGGCGGGAGGATTGGTGGATGACGAATCGGTGAATCGGCTGGTTGAGGTTCGCCTGAAGAGCGAGGACTGCCGCCGCAAGGGTTTCTTGCTGGACGGCTATCCGCGCACGGCGGGCCAGGCGTCCGCACTGAGCAAGATGCTCAAGCGCATGAACTGCCGGCCGGTGGTAATTGAGGTGCAAGTCGGCTACAATGAGATTGTTAGACGCATCACCGGTCGACGGCTCTGCTCGCAGTGTGGAGCCATCTATAACGTCTATTCGCACCCGCCGAAGATTTCCGATGTTTGTGATGTATGCGGATACCGTCCGCTCACCGTCCGGTCGGACGATCGAGCGGAAGTAGTCGAAGAGCGATTCCGTGTGTATCGAGAAGAGACGATGCCGGTGTTTGATGTGTTTCGGTCGGCTGGCGAGACGATTTGTCAGGTCGATGGTACGCGCCCCGAAAATGAGGTCGCGGGCCTGGTTTTCGGGATTTTGGAAGCAGAACGTTCGAATGATCATCCGCAAGAGTCCGTCTGAGTTGGAGAAGATGCGGGCGAGTGGCCTGCTCGTCTGGCGGATTTTAGATGAGTTGACGAAGTTGGTCGAGCCGGGTGTGACAACCCTCGATCTTGAGAAAGTAGCCGAGAAACGCGTCGACGACGCGGGTGCTCGGGCAGCGTTTAAGGGTTACTATGTGCCGGCCGCGGGTCGGCGGTTTCCCTGTGTGTTGTGCACCTCGATTAATCAAGAGGTGGTGCACGGCGTACCTTCGGAGAAGCGTGTGCTTCGCGAGGGCGACATTGTGAAAGTGGATATCGGAGTGCAGTTGGATGGCTATTACGGCGACTCGGCGACGACCATTGCGGTCGGCGAAGTGGCGCCGGAGACCCAGCGGTTGATGGATGTGACCAAGCAATCCCTAGATCTCGCCATCGAACAGATGGTGGCCGGCAAGCGTCTGTTCGACGTTTGCGGCACGGTCGAGAATTACGTGACGGGCAACGGCTACACGGTGGTTCGCGAGTTCGTGGGTCATGGCATCGGCAAGAAGCTCCATGAAGAGCCGCACGTGCCGAACTACGTGGACCCGAAGATGAGTAACCCCCGTCTGCGCGAGGGAATGGTTTTCGCGGTCGAGCCAATGGTCAGCGCCGGCAAGCCTGACACAAAGGTGCTTTCCGACTGTTGGACGGCGGTCACTACCGACGGATCGAACGCCGCTCACTATGAGCACTGTATTGCGGTGACATCGAACGGGCCCTGGGTGTTGACGAGGCCCTAGAGAAAGATGCAAGACGAGGTCAAAGCGCGCGTGGTCGAAGCTTTGCCGAACGAGTTGTTTCGAGTGGAATTGGAAAATCAGAAACAGGTGCTGGCCCATCCGGCCTCAAGACAAGGGCGAAGTTTCCTGCGGCTGCTGCCGGGTGACCGCGTGAAGGTGAAACTCTCCCCGAAAGACCGGACACGGGGACGCATCGTGGAGCGTTACGAATCATGAAAGTTCGGGCTTCGGTAAAGAAGATGTGCAAGGACTGTAAGATCATCCGGCGCAAGGGTATCGTGCGCGTGTTGTGCAGTAATCCAAAGCACAAGCAGCGCCAGGGCTGAACGGAGAATATTAGATGGCACGTTTCGAAGGCGTCGACCTGCCGAATCACAAGCGGTCCGAGATCGCACTAACCGGTCTGTACGGTGTGGGGCGGACCCGGGCGCGATCCCTGCTCTACCGGGCGAGTATCGACTTCGGCAAGAAAATGGGCGACCTCACCGACGAGGAGATCACCAATCTCCGCAAGCTCCTCGAAGAAGAGGGCGCCGTCGAGGGTGATCTGCGCAAAGAAGTGCAGATGAACATCCGGCGTCTCATCGAAATCGGCTGCTACCGGGGGCTGCGTCATCGCCGCGGGCTTCCCGTACACGGCCAACGCACTCATACCAACGCGCGCACGCGTAAGGGTCCCAAGCGGGGCACCGTCGCGGGCAAGCGCAGAGCGGGCAAGAAATAGCATTTGTGGTCTTGATCACAGCGAGGACGTATGGCTAAGGCAAAAGCGAAAACCGGCAAAAAGGGCAAGAAGTTCAAGAGCCGGGTCCGAAAGAACGTTCCTGACGGGCTTGTCAGCATCCAGGCGACGTTCAACAACACGATCGTCACCATCAGCGACGCGAAAGGGAATGTGATTTCTTGGTCGAGCGCGGGCTCGCTGGGATTTCGTGGATCACAGAAGGGTACGCCGTTCGCGGCCCAGCAGGCCAGCATGACGGCGGCGAACGCAGCCAAAGAGCATGGCTTGCGCCGGGTCAATGTGCGCGTTAAAGGGCCCGGCGGTGGACGCGAGTCCGCGATTCGGGCGCTCGCCACGGCAGGCATTGAAGTACGGCACATCAGAGACGTGACGCCGATTCCGCACAACGGCTGCCGGCCACCGAAGCGGAGACGCGTCTAAGAGACGATGGGCTCGGTTGCGGCGGATTCGATCGCCGCGAGCCGAGATTCCCGGGAGGGGAACACAAGTTCATGGCAAGATACGTCGGACCGGTTTGCAGGCTTTGTCGGCGGGAAGGTATGAAGCTCTTCCTGAAAGGCGAGCGCTGCTATGGCCCCAGTTGCGCGATTGAGAAACGTAACTATTTTCCAGGGCAGCACGGCAAAACAGCGCGGCCGCGCAAGCTGATGGGTTACGGCCTGCAGCTTCGCGAGAAACAGCGTGTGAAGCGCATCTATGGTGTGCTCGAGCGCCAGTTCCGCCGCTACTTCGAAAAGGCGACGCACATGAAGGGTGTCGTCGGCGAGAACCTCTTGGAACTTCTGGAGAGGCGGCTTGATAATACCGTCTACCGGGCCGGCTTGGGGATGAGTCGCGCGCAGTCGCGCCAGATCGTCCGCCATGGCCACGTTCAAGTGAACGGCCGCAAGACCGATATACCTTCGTACCTGGTCAAACCCGGCGATCTGATTCAGATCCGGGATAAGAGCCGCGAGCACTCGGGTGTCGCCGCCTCGGTCGAGGCGACATCTCATAGCCTGCCGCCGAGCTGGATGGAAATGGACCGCGAGAAGTTGTCGCTGAAGGTCATCTCACTGCCCCGCCGGGAAGAGCTTGTGCAAATCCCGATCAACGAACAACTCATCGTTGAGTTGTATTCGAGATAGTTTTGACTGAGAACACGGAATTGCGGACCAACATCATTGGAGCTTCGGACGCGATTCGAGCCGAATAGGGGGAAGTCAATATGTGGAAGGGATTTCAGAAGCCCAGACGCTTGGCCGCCGAAGGCGATTCGCTGAGTGATACGTTCGGTCGCTTTAGCGCACAGCCGTTCGAGAGGGGCTTCGGCACAACTGTCGGAAACTCTCTGCGGCGCGCACTGCTCAGCTCCATTGAGGGGGCGGCGATTACCGCGGTTCGGATCGAAGGCATCTCACATGAGTTCAGCCCGATCCCGGGCGTGGTCGAGGATGCGACGGATATCATCCTCAACCTCAAGCAGATTCCGCTCAAGCTGCACGGCGAGGGGACCCGCACGATTCGTCTGCGTGCCACCGAACCGGGTCCGGTTCTGAGCGGCGCGATCGAAGCCGATTCCGACGTCGAGATTCTCGACGCCAATCATTACGTCGCGACCGTCAGCGAGGGCGGCATCCTTGATGTGGAAATGCGCGTCAAGCTGGGCCGCGGCTACGTCGGAGCTGAGAAGAACTTCGACGAAGACCTGGCATTGGGATACATCCCGATCGACTCGGTCCATTCGCCGGTTCGCAAAGTCAACTATGCGGTCGAAGCAGCCCGATTGGGCCAGATGACCGACTACGACAAGCTGACCCTCGAAGTCTGGACGAACGGTGCTCTGCCGCCGCAGGATGCTATCGGCCTAGCCGCGAAGTTGCTGAAGGATCACATGACGATCTTCATCAACTTCGAAGAGGAAGCCGCGATCGAAGATGCGCCGGCCGATGCCACGACCGACCAGTATCAGGAATACTTGAACCGTTCCGTCGAGGAGTTGGAATTGAGTGTCCGTTCCTACAACTGCCTCAAGAACGCGAATATTCAGACGATCGGCGACTTGGTTGTCCGCACCGAAGCCGACATGCTCAAGACGAAGAATTTCGGCCGCAAGTCGCTGACCGAGATCAGGGAGATCCTGTCTTCGATGGGGCTGTCGCTCGGAATGCTGTTCGACGAACATGGGCGTCTCGTGCCGCCTCCGTCACTGGAGAGCAACGAAGATGAACAAGAAGAAGACGGCGCACCCGCCGCCTGACGGCGAGAGCAACGATGAGACATAGAAAAGGTGGTTTCAAACTACAGCGGGGTCCTTCGGCGCGACGAGCGTTGTTGCGGGGTCTTGCTACCAACGTGATCGAGCGGGATCGTGTGATCACCACCGTCACCAAGGCCAAGGCGGTCCGGCCGTGGGTCGAGAAGATGATCACGCTCGGCAAGAAGGATACGCTGCACAGCCGACGTCAGGCTGCCGCGTTTCTTCAGACTCCTGCCGCCGTCAAGAAGGTGTTCGACACCTTGGCGCCGCGCTTCTCGCAGCAGGATGGCGGCTATACGCGCATCGTGCGTCTCGGACCCCGCCGCGGCGACGGCGCGGAAGAAGTCGTGATTGAGATTCTCGGCACCGAGTTGAAGAAGCGGGCCGAAGATCGGCGCAAGCGCAAGGAAGAGCGACTCAAACGCCAACAGGAAGAGTCGGAAGGAGCCGAGGGTGCTGAAGTGGCGCCCGAAGAAGCGGCGGCAACCTAATTTCTTACCGGCGTCTACAGTGTGCCACGCACCTACCGCCACGTCCTGACGAAAGCTAAGGGCCCAACACGCATCCATGCGTCTCGCCGCCATTGTTTTGCTGGGACTGCTCCTCGGGGGTGCCGCCTGCGTCCACGACCCCATGGCCGATCTGGCGGCGCGTGTCAACGGCTACCGCATCACCCGCGCTGAACTCGAAAACTATTACCAAAGTCAGGTCGGCGATTCTCCAACCGTCGGTACGGCGGATCAACAGCGCATGATGCGCTTGAATCTGTTGGGCGAGCTCATCGATCGTCAGATCATGCTCGACCGCGCCGAGAAGCTGGGATTGATGGCGGTTGACGATGAGGTCGAGAACAGCTATCAGCAATACCGCTCCCGTTTCAACAGCGACGCCGAGTTCGACAACCATCTCCAGGAGCGAGCCACGACGGTCGCGGAAATCAAGACCGAGCTCCGCCGCACTCTGACCATCGAGAAGCTGCTCAATAGCCAGATCTCTTCCCACGTTGAAGTCGACGAGGGGGAGATGCAGGACTACTACGAGGGGAATATCGGAAGCTTCAACCTGCCCGAGCAGCAGGTGCACATGGCCTGGATTCTCGTCACGGCCCGCAGCGAAACCCCCGTACCGAATCTCCAGAACGACGACGCCACCGATGCTGAAACCGCCAAGGCCAAGATCACGATGATCGAAGCGCGCTTGGGCGACGGCGAGGAGTTCGCCACCCTGGCCCAGAACTACTCCGAAGATCCCGATTCAACGGCCAGCGGCGGTGACCTCGGATTTATCTTCCAGTCGTCGCTCGAGCAGGTCGACCTGACGCTTCGTCGAGTCGTTGCCTCGCTCTCGCCAGGTGAGATTTCGCCGATCATCAAGACCGGCGACGAGTACCGCATCATCCAACTCATCTCGATCGAGCAAGCCGGCCAGCGCGACTACGCCGACCCGCGCGTACAACAGACCATTCGCGAGACCATCCGCAGCCGCAAAGATCAACTCCTGCGCGCCGCCTTTCTCGAAGTCGCCCGCAACGAGGCTGAGATCGAAAACTACCTAGCCCGAGAAGTCGTCGCCGACTTCGGCGTCCTGGACTAGCTACGGGCCCTTCACCGCCGGGCGGTACCCAATCCTATACCGTGACCGGTGACTTTTTGTCTCGGCGGTTCGCGACTAGCACGCTTGGGTGCGGGCCAACACTCGGCCACCAGCGCCTACTTGATAAACAGCATCTCCTGATACGTAGGCAGCGGCCACAGGTCATCCGCGACGATGCCTTCAAGCTCGTCGGCATACTTGCGGACTTCTGCCATCGCCGGCAACACGTCGTTGAGATAGTGCTTGGCGTGATCAAGGGAGGTACCGTGCTCCGGTACTTCCATTGCCTTTTCGAGCCCGGCCACGGCGCCTTGCAGTGACTGGGTGAGGGCGGTGAGCACATCGAGAGTCGGCGTGTCGAACTCCGTTCCCAGCGCCTTGAGGTTGGCGCAGGTCGCCGCGAGTTCTCCCTGATAGCGTACGGCCGCCGGGAAGATCATCGTCGTGGCGATCTCTTTCATGAGCTTGGCTTCGACGCTGACCGAGAGGCAATACTGCTCGAGATACGTCTCGTAACGGCTCTCAAGCTCACGCTCGGAGAGCACACCGTACTTCTCGCACAATTCCTTGACCGCGGGCTCTTGCAGGACCGGTAGGGCGTCCGCGGTGGTCTTGAGGTTGAGCAGGCCGCGCTGGGCCGCCTCGGCATGCCACTCGTCCGAATAATTGTTTCCGTTGAAGATGATCGAGCCATGCTCGTTGATGATCTCCTTCAACAGGGCTTGCAACGCCTCGTTGATCTTCGCCTTCTTGCCGCCCGTCGCTTCTTCGAGTTTCGTTGCGCAGTAGTCCAACGATTCGGCAACGATTGTATTCATCGCGGTCAGCGGACCGGCGATCGACTGGTTTGATCCCACGGCGCGGAACTCAAAACGATTTCCCGTGAATGCGAACGGGCTTGTGCGGTTCCGATCGCCGGCGTCCTTCGGAAGCGGCGGAAGAGTATCGACGCCCACCGTGAGGGTGCCTTTCGGTAGGGACGACCTAACTCCCTCTACCTTGATCTGCTCAAAGACATCTGTAAGCTGATCGCCCAGGAAGATTGAGATGATGGCCGGGGGCGCTTCGTTCGCTCCGAGGCGATGGTCGTTCGACGCCGACGCAACGACGGCGCGCAACAGGCCCTGATGCTTGTGAACGGCCCTGATGACGGCGGCGCAGAACAGCAGAAATTGCGCGTTGTCATGAGGCGTGTCGCCCGGATCGAGCAAATTGCCCTGCGAGGCGCTTCCAAGCGACCAATTGACGTGCTTGCCGGAGCCGTTTATGCCGGCGAAGGGTTTCTCGTGAGTCAGGCACACCATGCCGTACTTCTCGGCGACGCGCCGTAGCGTAATCATCATCAATTGCTGATGATCCGTCGCTACGTTGGCTGACTCAAACACGGGCGCGATCTCGTACTGTCCCGGCGCGACTTCGTTGTGACGCGTCTTGACCGGCACGCCTAGCTTGAAGAGATCTCGCTCGACTTCGAGCATGAACGCGAGTACGCGCTCGGGAATCGCGCCGAAGTAGTGGTCATCGAACTCCTGGCCCTTCGGGGGCGGCGCGCCAAACAGTGTCCGGCCCGCGTTGATCAGGTCAGGACGCCCGAAGAAGAAGTTGCGATCGATCAGGAAGTACTCCTGCTCGGGCCCCACCGTCGATGAAACCAGAGCGCCGTCGCGGTGGCCAAACAACTTGAGGATGCGCTGCGCTTGCTTGTTGAGCGCCTGCATCGAGCGCAGTACCGGTGTCTTTTTGTCGAGCGCCTCACCCGTCCACGAAACGAACGCCGTTGGGATGCAGAATGTCGTCCCGTTGGGGTTCTCAAGGATATAGGCCGGGCTTGTCACGTCCCAGATGGTGTAGCCGCGCGCTTCGAAGGTCGCGCGGATGCCCCCGGTCGGGAAGCTCGAACCGTCGGGCTCGCCTTGGATGAGCTGCGTGCCGCTAAACTCGGCAACCGCGCCCTCGTTGGCATCGGGGGAAAGGAAACTGTCGTGCTTCTCGGCGGTGGCGCCGGTCAACGGATAGAAGACATGCGCATAGTGCGTGGCGCCCTTTTCGATCGCCCAGTCTTTCATCGCGTTGGCGACGACATCGGCGACCGCGGGATCGAGCTTTTCACCGGTCTCAATCGTCTTGATGAGCTTCTTGTAGACGGCCTTCGGCAGGCGCGCTCTCATCGCGGCTCGCCCAAAGATGTTCGACTGGAACAATTCCTGGGCCGGCGTGTCGATGAAATTCATCGGCGGACCCGACGGACTGTAGTTTGTGACTGCTGCGACCGCCGCCATGCGTACGGATCTATTGGACTGCGACTTTCCCACCATTCGATATTTTCCTCTTTGTTCTGATCTGGGGCTGAAAACTGCTTCCGGCCGCCGGTCAATCTGGCACGGACAACGGAACAGTATCCCATAGGCTAGCAGCGCAGGTTAGGTGAAAGGAAATCGAAAATCTCTATCATCCTGATAAGCAAAGCCAGAGGTCGATTCCATGGGAGGCGAACCGCAAAAATGCTAAACTAACGCGTGGCGCTAGCGCGTTCCCCTTCCCTCCGCTTCGGAGTCGTTCTCTTCCCCGGTTCGAACTGTGATCACGACGCGCTCTACGCGCTTCGGGAGAACCTCGGTCAATCTGCTGAGTTCGTCTGGCACGAATCGGAAGACCTCTCCGGCTTCGACGCCGTCCTGCTTCCCGGCGGTTTCTCCTACGGGGACTACTTGCGCGTCGGGGCGATTGCTCGCTTCTCGCCGGTACTCGGCGCCGTGAAGCGCTTTGCCGACCGCGGCGGTCTGGTGGTCGGCATCTGCAACGGGTTTCAGATCCTCGTCGAAACAGGATTACTGCCTGGCGCGTTGGTACGCAACCGGGGCCTGCACTTTGTCTGCCGCACGGTCCATCTGCGCGTCGAGAGCACCGAATCTCCCTTCACGCAAGACGGCACGGCAGGTCAGGTGTTGGCGGTTCCTATCGCCCATGGCGAAGGCTGCTACCACGCCGATGAGGAAACGCTCAGCGTTTTGGAGCGCGACAACCGGGTTCTGTTTCGCTACGTCGACCCCCAGGGACAGGTCACGCCCGAGGCGAACCCCAACGGGTCGATCAGCAATATCGCCGGCATCTGCAACGAAGGCCGCAACGTGCTCGGCATGATGCCCCATCCGGAAAGAGCGGCGGACCCGGCAATGGGTTCGACCGACGGACGTCTCGTCTTCCAGTCGATGATCAGCACACTGGTGCGCGGTTAGACCTCATCTCTTTCGATACGGCCGCAAATCTTCCATGATTACCATCAACGCCGAAGTCATCGAGCAACACGGTCTCACCACTGGCGAGTACGAGCGCATTGTCGAGAAGATCGGCCGCGAGCCGACTCTCACCGAGCTGGGCATCATCAGTGTGATGTGGAGCGAGCACTGCTCCTACAAGAGCTCCCGCAAGCACCTCAAGAAACTGCCCACCGACGGCGACAGGATTCTCGTCGGGCCGGGTGAGAACGCCGGGATCATTGACATCGGCAACGGATATGCCGCCGCGTTTAAGATCGAGTCCCACAATCACCCGAGCTTTATCGAGCCATTCCAGGGCGCGGCGACAGGCGTAGGCGGCATTCTCCGCGACATCTTCACGATGGGCGCGCGCCCGCTGGCCGTGATGGATTCGCTCCGTTTCGGAACACTCGACGATCCCGAAGTTGGGAACCGCAATCACCACATCGTCGACGGGGTCGTCGGTGGCATCGCTCACTACGGCAACTGTTTTGGCGTACCCACCATCGGCGGTGAGTGCATTTTCGAGTCGAGCTACAACGGCAATCCTCTCGTTAACGCTTTTGCCCTGGGCATCTTCCCGAAAGACAAAATTTTCTTCGGCAAAGCCTCCGGCATCGGCAACCCGGTCATCTATGTCGGCGCGAAGACAGGCCGCGACGGCATCCACGGTGCTTCGATGGCCTCGGCGGAGTTCGATGAGGAGTCCGAGGGCAAGCGGCCCAACGTTCAGGTCGGCGACCCCTTTCTCGAAAAACTTCTACTCGAAGCCTGCATCGAGGCGATGGACAAAGGTGTCATCCTTGGTATCCAAGACATGGGCGCCGCCGGACTTACCTGCTCGACCTGCGAGATGGGCGGCCGTGGCGGCACCGGCATCGAGATCGATCTCAAGTACGTTCCGCAGCGGGAGCAGGGCATGACACCCTACGAGATCATGCTCTCTGAATCCCAAGAGCGCATGTTGCTCGTAGCCGAACGTGGCGTCGAGGACCAAGTCTTCGCCGTCTTCAAGAAATGGGGTCTCGACGCCGTCGAGATCGGAACCGTTACCGACGACGGCATGCTCCGCGTCCGTAATCACGGCGAACTCGTCGCCGAGGTGCCGAACTCGCTACTCACCGACGACGCGCCCCTCTACGATCGTCCGGCCACAACGCCTTTCCGCCCCGCGCCGCTCGACGGCCCCACCCTGCCGGCCACCTCAGCCGCCGACAACGCCGCCGCGCTGAAACAATTGCTCGCCTCGCCGGATCTCTGCTCGAAGCGCAAGATCTACGAGCAGTACGACTACATGGTCCGCACGAATACGACCGTGCCACCCGGCTCGGACGCCGCGGTCATCCGCGTCAAGGAGGCAAACGTTTCACTCGCCATGGCGCTCGACGGCAACGGACGTTACTCTGCTCTCGACCCGCGCGAGGGCGCCAAACTCGCCGTCGCCGAGTGTTGCCGCAACCTCGCGACCGTCGGCGCTGAGCCGATTGCGGCAACGAACTGCCTGAACTTCGGTAACCCCGAGAAGCCCGAGATCATGGCGCAGTTTGTTGAGGCGGTCGAAGGATTGGGCGAGGCCTGCCGCCACTTCGGCACGCCCATCACCGGCGGCAACGTCAGCCTATACAACGAGACACTGAGCACCGCGATCTACCCGACTCCTGTGATCGGAATCGTCGGCCTGATCGATCATATGGACGTCCCCATCCCGATGTATTTCCAGCAGCCGGGACGCAAGATCATCCTCGTTGGCGGACTTCTTCCCGGTGTAACCGGCGATCCAACTCACTTGCAACGCTGCTTCGGCAGCTCGCAATACGCCAAGGTCGTCGTTGGTCAAACTTGGGGTTTGCCGCCCACTCTCGACATGGACTACGAGAAGCGGGTTCACGAAACCGTCCGCTCCATTGTTCGCCAAGGCCTCCCCGAATCCGTTCACGATCTCAGTGACGGCGGGCTTGCGGTCGCCTTGGCGAAGTGCGGTTTCGGCCCCAAACGCATCGGTGCTCGAATCGAGCTATCATCTGAGTTTCAAGCACATGTTGCTCTGTTTCACGAAGCGCCCTCGAGAGCTCTGTTGTCTGTAGCCGATGAGAACGTCGAGGCCGTCAATGCCATCGCAGCCACTCTGGCGATCCCCACGCCCGTGATTGGCGAAACCCAAGTAGGTAAACTCGAAGTCCAAATAAATGGGGACACGATCCGCGCATCCATTGACGACCTATACGAAGCATGGGATTCCGCCCTCGAAAGGATGCTCCAAGGCTGATGATGCCCCAACAAGAGCACCCCGCTGACCCAGCGCACCATCGCGTCGACGCCTTGAAGGAGTCCGACGCGTTTCATGACGAATGCGGTGTGTTCGCTGTTTACGGCCACCCCGAGGCCGCGAACATGGCCTACCTCGGTCTCTACGCCCTACAGCATCGCGGCCAGGAGAGCGCTGGCATTTGTTCCAGTGACGGCAAGCATCTTCACTGCACCAAGAAGAAAGGCCTTGTCGCCGAGATCTTCACCAAGCGTGTCCTCAAGGATCTGCCGGGCAACATGGCGATTGGCCATACGCGCTACTCAACCGCTGGTGAGAGCAATAAGCTCAACGCCCAGCCTTTCTTTGTCGAGTGCAACAAGGGCCAACTCGCCCTCGCCCACAACGGCAATCTGACCAACACCATCGAAGTGCGTGGCGAGCTCGAAGCAGCCGGTTCCATCTTTCAGGCGACCAGCGACACCGAAGTCATTCTACATTTGATGGCGCGGTCGCGCGAACGCAAACTCAAGCACGCATTGTGCGAATCGCTGCTGCGGATCGAGGGCGCGTTTTCCTTGGCGCTGCTCGCGAAAGATCAACTGATCGTAGCGCGCGACCAACGTGGCTTCCGTCCGCTGGCCTTCGGCAAGCTCAAGCACAACGGACACGACGCCTATGTCTTTGCGTCCGAGACCTGCGCCTTTGATCTCATCGGCGCTACTTACATCGACGACGTCCATCCTGGCGAGATAATTCTCGTCAGCAAAGACGGCCTCGTCCGCGAACCTTGGGCGCCCGCGCTCCCCACGTCGCACTGCGTTTTCGAGCACGTCTACTTTTCTCGGCCCGACTCGATGGTTTTCGGCCGTCCGGTCGAAGACTCGCGCCAGATGCTCGGCCGCTTACTTGCTCGCGAGGCGCCCGTCCCCGCCGATCTTGTTGTCCCCGTTCCCGACTCCGGCGTCTCGGCCGCCATCGGTTACGCCGCTGAAGCCGACCTGCCGTTTCGCATGGGCCTCATCCGCAACCACTATGTCGGACGTACGTTCATCGAGCCCAAGCAATCCATCCGCGACTTCGGTGTCAAGCTCAAGCTGAACCCGGTGCGACACATCATCGAAGGCCAACGCGTTATTCTCGTCGACGATTCTCTCGTCCGTGGCACGACTAGCCGCAAGATCGTTCGCATGATGCGGCAAGCCGGCGCGAAGGAAGTCCACCTGCGCATTTCCTGCCCGCCCACCATGTCGCCTTGCTACTACGGTGTCGATACGCCTGACAAAGACGAGCTGATCGCCGCGAATCATGATCTCGAATCGATTCGCAAGTACACCGAGGCCGACTCACTCGCCTACCTTTCCATCGAAGGTCTCAAGAAATCCGTCCACGACCGTCACGACGGATACTGCTACTCCTGCTATACCGGCCGCTACCCAACCGACGTCGTCGGCATCGAACAACTAGTCGCCGACCACCGCCAAAAAGGCTAACCTCTCCCATCGAAATGTAGGGGCACGGCATGCCGTGCCCGCGACCCGCGGAAAGATGGGGACCGTACTAAGCGCTGGGCGAGGAACCGAATATTTCGTCTTGATCGCACCTGGTGCGTCGCGGACGATCCCCGATTCCCCCGGCCCACAGTCCACGAAACACCTGCATGCTATCATCGCCATAGTGGGCAATCTTCCCACGTCGAGACCTCCAGCCGATACCCTCGGCCGTCCTCGACAGGCGTATCCGACATGATTCAGACTCTCTTCGGTCTGCCGCCGGACCCGGGTCTACTCGACCGCTTCAAGACCGCTGTCGCCAAGACCCGCGACGACCTCACTGATCAACTCGACGATCTCGTTCAAGGCAAGAAAGAGATCGATGTCGACCTCCTCGATGAGCTTGAAATGATGCTCATCGGCGCGGATATCGGCGTCCGCACCGCCACCGAAGTGCTCGATGAAGTCCGCGAAAGCCTCGACCGCCAACAACTCAAAGATCCCGCCGAACTCAAGGATCACATCGCCCGCCGACTACTCGATGTCCTCAAGGCCGCCGAACCCAAAGAGCGCCCCGCCGTCAAGCCGCCCGAAATGATTCTCGTCGTCGGCGTCAACGGCACCGGCAAGACGACGACCATCGGCAAGCTTGCCCACCGCCTCAGCGGAGAGGGCAAGAAAGTCCTCTTGTGCGCGGCCGACACCTTCCGCGCCGCCGCCGCCGAACAGCTCATGGTCTGGGGCGAGCGTACCGGCCAACCCGTTATCAAGCAGAAGCCGGGGTCCGATCCGAGCGCCGTTCTTTTTGACGCCCTGGAGGCCGCCAAGGCGCGCGCCGTCGATTGCGTCATCGTCGACACTGCCGGCCGCCTCCACAACAAGGCTGGCCTCATGGCCGAGCTCGAAAAGATGAAGCGCACCGCCGGACGGCTCCTCCCCGGCGCGCCGCATCAAGTCCTGCTCGTGCTCGACGCCGTCACCGGCCAAAACGGCTTGGAGCAAGCCCGCCAGTTCACCAAAACCGCCGGCGTCACCGGCCTCGTCCTGACGAAACTCGACGGCACCGCCAAGGGTGGCATCGTCGTCGCGATTTCTCGTGAACTCGGCCTCCCCATCTGCTACGTCGGCGTCGGCGAACAGGCCGACGATCTGGTCCGGTTCGACGCTGAGACCTTTGTTCGCTCACTCTTTGAAGGCTGATGGCTGACGACACCAAGAACGTTCGCGAAACTCTCGACCTCGCCCGCAAGGGACGCGGTCTCGCCAGCCCCAACCCAATGGTCGGCGCGCTCGTCTGCGATGCCTCGGGCTTACCCGTCGGACGTGGTTTCTACACCTACGACGGCAAGAAGCACGCCGAAGTCCTGGCGCTTGAGGAAGCCGGCGACAGGGCCCGTGGCGGTACTCTCTACGTCAGCCTTGAGCCCTGTTGCTTCGAGGGACGCACCCCCCCCTGCACCGACGCAATCATCGCCGCCGGCGTCGCCCGCGTCGTTTGCCCCCTAGAGGATGAGAACCCGAAAGTTTCCGGCGCGGGATTTCAGAGACTGCGCGACGCCGGTGTCACTGTCGATCTGGCCGACGACTTCCGTGACGAAGCCCATCTCCTCAACGAGGCCTTTTCCCATTTCAGTCGCACCGGCCGTCCCTTCGTCACTCTCAAAGCCGCGTTGACCCTTGACGGCAAGATCGCAGCGCCCGATGATAACACCGGGTGGATCACGAGCGAGGTCGCCCGTGCCCACGTCCAACAGGTGCGCCACGATCACGATGCCATTCTTACCGGTATCGGCACAGTCTTGTCCGACGACCCGCTCCTCACCGACCGCTCCGAACTCTTGCGCCGCCGTCTCCTGCTGCGCGTGGTGGCGGATTCGCTGCTTCGCATCTCGGTCGAATCGGCGATCGTCGAATCCTACAACAACGATCTGGTCATCGCGACAACGTCCGCTGCGTCGTCCAAGCGCCGGGCCGCTATCGAGGACCGTGGCATTCCCCTTCAGGTCTTCGACGCACCGCGGGGCCGCGTCGACCTGCCGGCCCTCGTCGCCTGGCTGGGCAGGCAGCAGATGATCTCGCTCCTCGTCGAAGCCGGCGCGAAACTGAACTGGGCCACCCTCGACAGCGGCATCGTCGACAAGGTCCTGCTCTACTACGCGCCCAAGATCCTAGGCGGTGTCGACTCGCTGCCGTTAGCGGGCGGCGTCGGCCGGCGCAGTCGCTCCGGCGCCATCCAACTCCACAACGTAAGAACTTTCAGCGTCAGCCGCGACGAATTCGCCGTCGAAGCCTACCTCGCTCGGTGACTGTCACTTGTTTTCGCGCAATAATGGCCCTGATAACTCATCGCCGCATCCCAACGCGAAAAATGGCTGACTGTCACCGATGCACTGACCGCGACTGATTCGCTGGCCCCAACCACCATGTTCACCGGAATCATCGAACAACTCGGAACCGTCCAATCCCTAACCCGCGGACCCGCCGGCGCACGCCTCACCATCGGCGCCGATCTCGTCCTCTCCGATCTCACCGTCGGCGCCAGCATCGCCGTCAACGGCGTCTGCCTCACCGCCATCGACATCAGCGATACTACCTTCGCCGCCGACCTCTCGCCCGAAACCCTCGACCGAACGAACCTCGGCGTGCTCCAATCCAACTCCCTCGTGAATCTTGAAAGCCCGCTAGCCACCGGCGACCGGCTCAGCGGACATTTTGTCCAAGGCCACGTCGACGGCACCGGCGAAATCACCCGCCTCGACGATGCCGGGGACGAAAACTGGCTCCTCGAAGTCCGCGTCCCGAAGGATCTGGGCCGCTACCTCGTCTTCAAGGGCAGCATCGCCATCAACGGCATCAGCCTCACCCTATCCGCCGTCGAAGACGACCTCGTCTCCGTAGCCATCATCCCCCACACCTACGAGAACACCGCCCTCCACACCCAACGACCCGGCACGACCGTAAATATCGAGTGCGACATGCTCGTCAAACACCTGGAAAAGCTCCTCCAGAACATGACCCTCGACCCCACCTCCAACCTTACTATCGAAGACCTAAAGAGCCAAGGCTTCTAGTACGATTCGGCTCACACCAAGTAACAGAGCCGCGACAGTCATGGAGCGGGCCCGGCGGAAACAACGCCTCTCCCATTCTCAGTACTACGCGAGACCAAGCGACTGAAACCCCACCCGCCCGCGGTGGGAGCCGTGCCGCCACGACTACGAACACGGACCGACCTTGCATTCGGGCTTTGTCACTCAAAGCCTTTCGATCACGCGTGGAAGGCTATCGCGGCCGCAAATCAGCACCCGAGGAGCCCCGACCGCGAGGGAGGCGGTTGAGCCCACGAGGTCACCAGGGCCCCGACCGTTCGTGGGTCATCGATCCCTTCTGTCCGGATTCGCTCGTTCGGCGCCGAAGATCGCTATCGGGCTCCATCCCTCAAAAGCCTCAAAAGTCCCCGGTTGCCGCTGCGAATTGGGTTTGCTCGGCATTTCTGAGTGGCGCGGAACACAATGGAACATTTGGGAACACCACGGGGTGACGCCTGTTCCGGGTGATGGGGTGTGGACCGTGAGACATTCTGAGACTGGAACGGGGTGTGAAAACGTGGCAAACCGGCGATGTGGGCCCTGATGAGGAGCTTGCAAGTAACTGATTTGCCTTGAGATGCGCGTTGGTACGGGGGCGATGGCGAGTTCGAGACTCGCTGAGATGCCGGACGAGGGTGTCTCACGGGTTGGTGGCCTCGCGAACACTTTGATATCCGCGGGTTTCGCTGATTTTAGCAGATTGCTCTCGAACGGCTGGAACTGGGTGGTCTTGGGGCGGTCTGGTGTAAGATGGCAGATTCTGTCAGCCGGGGAGAGTTTTGGCGGCTGTTTTGGTGGGTGAAGGGGCTTGACGGCGCGAGGTTCGTCGTGAGCCGGGTTGGATGGGGCATCGTTCGGGTCGATTGTAACCCGGTGCACGCGGTCTCGCAGAGGTCGCGGTGGCAAAGTGATTGCCAGTAAAGGGGTTCTGGTCCGGCTGGAGCCGTGACTCTCCATTTGAGTTTGGACCCGCAGAGCGGGAGTGTGCGCAATGAAACCGGGCTCTGTCCCTAAAAAACCCCTGAAAAACCTCATTGGCCTACTCTATAATTCAGTCCAGAGACGAGTCGAATGGACGCAGACCGTTGGAGGCAGGTAGAGGCGCTCTACTACTCGGCCCTGAAGCAGGAGCCCGATGATCGGGACGCCTACCTGACCGAAGCCTGTGAAGGAAACGTTGAACTCCGGCGGGAGGTTGAGTCACTGCTCCGACAGAACATCTCCAGCACTGGCTTCCTTGACCGCCCGCCTGGGAAGGTGCCTCGATCCTCCTCAAATCGCCGCCTTCGGGCGAGTCCGCATCGGGAATGATCGGCAAGACGATATCCCACTACCACATCATCGAGAAGCTCGGCGAAGGCGGCATGGGGGTGGTTTACAAGGCCGAGGATACGAAGCTGCGGCGGATCGTCGCACTCAAATTCCCACCTGTCGGCAAGCTGGAGAGCGACGAGCAAAAAGCCCGGTTCGTACGCGAGGCGCAAGCAGCCGCGGTGCTGAATCATCCCAATATTTGCACTGTTCACGAGATTAACGAGGCCGATGGCTACACCCTCATCGCAATGGAACTTGTGAAGGGGGAGAGAGTCAGGGACAAGGCACAGACGCGGCCGCTCCCTTTGGATGAGGCGCTGGACATTGCGGTTCAGGCGGCCCTGGGGTTGCAAGCAGCGCACGAAAAGGGAGTCGTCCACCGCGATATTAAGAGCGCCAACGTGATGGTCACGCCGAAGGGCCAGGTGAAAATCCTGGACTTCGGTCTTGCCCAGGTAAGGGAAGGGACGCAGCTGACCAAAAGCGGCACTGCATTGGGAACGCCCGCCTACATGTCGCCGGAACAGGCGCAGGCGCAGCCGGTCGACCGCCGAACGGACATCTGGTCACTGGGAGTCGTGATCTATGAAATGCTGACCGGCCAGCTTCCGTTCAAAGGAGAACTTGAAGCGTCCGTCGTCTATTCGGTTGTAAACGAGGAGCATGAGCCGCCGACCGCATTGCGCAGCGGCTTGCCCGTCGCTCTGGATCACATCATCGATAAGGCGCTGGCGAAGCATCCGGAGGAACGCTATCAGCACGTCGAGGAGGTGCTGGTCGATCTTCAAGCGCTACGGAGATCGCTTGAGGCGGACGATGGACGGGCGGTTTCTCGGACGCCGCTTCCGAGTCGGCGGAGGGTCAAGTTCAGTCGCCAGACTACAGTTGGAGGTGCAGCGGCAGCCGTCGTTGTGCTGGCCGCCATCGCCGCCCTTTATACGTTCATCGCAGACAAGCCCATCGACTCGCTCGCGGTCCTTCCCTTCGTCAACGTGGGTTCCGATCCCGAAACCGAATATCTGAGCGACGGAATCAGCGAGAGCCTCATTACAAACCTGTCCCGCGTAGGCCGTTTGAGGGTTAAGTCGCGGGATGCGACATTCCGTTACAAGGGCAGGACAGAGACGCCCAGGAGATCGGCCGGGAACTCGGGGTAAGCGCAATCTTGAATGGCAGACTGGAGCAGCGTGGCGAGTCCATGTCGGTCATTGCCGAGTTGGTGAATACCAGCGACGGGACCGTTCTCTGGCGGAATCAATATAGGAGTCCGGTGGCCGACGCGCTTTTCATTGATCAGGAGGTTTCACGAGAGATCTCCTAGCAACTGCAACTACATCTGACCGGAGAGGAGCAGCAGAGGCTCCGTGGTCCGTCCACCCGGGACCCGGAGGCCTACAGGCTTTACCTCCGCGGCCGCTACCAGTTAGAAAAACGCGGTGACGGCATCGCGGAAAGCAAGGAGCTGTTTCAACAGGCCGTGGCGAAGGATCCCGGCTATGGTCTTGCTTGGGCCGGAGTGGCTGACGCGTTTTTGATGCTCGGAGCGTAAGGCATGATGCCGCCCGGAGAGTCCTTCCCCCGAGCCAGGGCAGCGGCACGGCGCGCGATCGAGATCGAAGAGACGCTCGCTGAGCCCCACGCCACTCTTGGGTATCTGCAAACCGTGTACGAGCGGGACTGGGCAGGGGCCGAGCGAGGGTTCCGGCGTTCCATCGAACTCAACCCCGACTACGGCCGGGCTCACCATTGGTTTGCCTTCTACTTTTAGACTATCGGGTCGGAACCGGAGGCACTTGCCTCAATCCGGCGCGCTTGGGATCTGGACCTGTTCTCCCCGGTTATCAACGCAGAAGTCGCCTATTTCTATGTATTTGCCCGACAGTATGATCGAGGTGTGCGGGAAGCGCTCAAAGCGATTGAGGTGGATCCCGAAGATTCCTCCGCTTATCGAACTCTCGCACGGGCCTATGCGCTGCAGGGGAAGGCGAGCGAAGTGGCAGCCGCCGTCGAACAATCGCTGCGATTTTCTCAGCGAGCCCCGGTTCCGCTATCGGAGGGTGGAACCTCTCTAGCGGTCGTGGGCCGCAAGGAAGAGGCGCGGAAGCTGCTTGAGGAGTTGCTGGATCGTGCCGAGAATGAATACATCTTTCCGGCCCTGCCGGCGCTGATCTACACCTGTCTGGGTGAAAAGAATCGGGCCTTCGAGTACTACGAGAAGGCGATCGAGGAGCGGTCTTTGGTCGCCTCCTGGCTGCGCGATCCCTTGCTCGACGGCATCCGTTCCGACCCGAGGTTCCCCAAGCTTTTCGAGGGAATTGGGCTGGAGCCATAACGCCGCTTCCTATTGTTAACCGCGGACAATTCGGAGGGCCACATAAACGACAGCCGAACAGGTTATCACTCCTGTTTTGTCAGTTCGCGAAGCAACCAAGCCTTCGCGAACTTCAAGTCCCGCATCACGCTCTGTTCCGAGATCTTCAAAACCGCAGCCGTCTCTTTGACGCTGGGCCCGCCGAAGAAGCGTAGCTCGACCACACGAGCCTTTCGAGGATCAATTCGCACCAAGCTGTCCAAGGCTTCATCGACTTCGAGTAGTTCTGTCGCACGCTCAGAGGAAACATCTGGAACTTCTTCTAGGAGGAGATGCCGCGCTCGTCCCCCATGCTTGAGGGAAGCCCGTTTCCGGCCCGCGTCCACGAGAATGCGCCGCATCATCTGCGCCGACAGAGCAAAGAAGTGGGTCCGATCCTGCCAGCTCACATTCGAGAGGTCTACCAACCGCAGGTAGGCCTCATTCACGACGGCGGTGGTCTGCAGGGTGTGCCCCTGTCTCTCGCGCTTCATGTAGCTGGCCGCGACGCGGCGCAGCTCTTCATAGACCGCGGGGAAGAGCTGGTCTCGCGCCCCTTGTCGCCGCCCGCCCACGCCTTGAGCAGGACAGTGATCTGCTCGGAGGGAACCGGCGCCACAGGGTGATTATCCCACGGACTGCCCGGGTGCCGCCGGAAATTTCGACCGCAGATTGTAGTTCCCGGCTTCCGTTTTCACTCGTGTAGATAAGGCGGGCAATTCAGTTCCCGCTTTGAACCGCTCCACAGTGGAACCAACAGGAGAAACCACCATGAACAAAACCAGGACTTTGCAAGTTTTGAACCGCGTGGCAGAAATTGCCATGTTTCTCGGGCTCGCAACTGCGCCGCCGCTTAAGGCGGAATTCGAGTGCAAGCAGGAGCTGATGGCAGGAGTCTGGGTTCACCATGCCGACAAGCTTCAAGTGCTCGGGATCCAAGGATCACCGTTAGAGGCTTTGGCCGGGCCTTTTTCCGAGGTAGGGATTAGCATCTTCGATGAACAGGGTAGAGCAACTGTCTGATTCCAGACCAACACCACGGTCTTCGGAGCGTCCCGAGACGACTTCCTGGCAGATGACCGCCCGGGAGGCCCGCTCGATATTCAGTTCACCATCAATTCGGACTGCACCGGTCTCTGGATCTGGACCAACCGGACTAGCGGAGATCCTCTTTTTGAATTCACCACCGTGTGCGCTAACGGCCAACGGGAGTGTTGGGCCTCGTGGACGCAGTCGTTTGGGAACACGACGCCGCCAGACTTCAATGGAATCGTCAAGCTAAAGAAGGTGGATGCCTTCGAGCAGCAGCTTGAGGCGAAGGTGGACGCACTCGCCACGGAGGTAGCCTTTCTGAAGGACTTAACAAAGCGCATAGCCGCGGTGCTTCGAGTGCTACGGAGCGAGGATGTCGACCGGTAAAAGTCTTGTAGACGCGCTGGCGGGATGCTCGACAAATCTTCTGTGAAAGACCGGGGCCTTGGCCCAGGCCCCGGCACCGATGGCATCACACTTAGGGTCTTTGAGGGGGTCTTTGAGGGACAGAGCCCGGTTTGCCAAACGAACCCAACGGTGACCTTGCGCCCCATCGGTGGCCCGTCTAACATCCATACATGGTCAGCCGCCGCTCCTTCCTCCAAACCACTCTAGGCACCGCTCCCGCAATCCTGTCCGGGCAGTCGAACCGTCCCAATGTGCTGATGATTGCCGTTGACGACTGGAACGACTGGGTCGGCGTACTCGGCGGCCATCCGCAGGTCCAAACGCCCAACATGGATCGCCTCGCCAATCGAGGCACGCTCTTCACCGACGCGCATTGCGCCGCGCCGATCTGCAACCCATCCCGCGCCGCGCTCATGACCGGCCGTCGCCCCACTACCAGCGGCGTCTACGGCAACACGCAGCCCTGGCGGCTCGCCATGCCCGACGCCGTTTCGCTGTCTCAATACTTCCGGACCCAAGGCTACTACGCCGCCGGCGGCGGCAAGATCTATCACCACGGCCAGGGCTATAACGACCCACGCTCATGGGACGCTTACTTTCACTGGAATCCCGACGCCCGCAAGAACGGCTGGTTCGACGGCTACAGCTTCCCGCCCGACCCAGAGCCCGAACGGCCTGTGACTCCGATGCCCTCCGTCTCGTGGCGCAATTTCGACTGGGCGCCCATTGACGTCGCCGACGAGGATATGCCCGACTACAAGGTTTCCGGCTGGGCCGGCGACTTCCTCCAGACGCACCACGATAAGCCATTCTTCCTTGCCGCCGGCATCTTCCGCCCGCATATCCCGTGGTTCGTGCCGCGCAAGTACTTCGACATGTATCCGCTTGAGGAGATCATCGTCCCGCCCGTCAAAGAGGACGACCTGGCCGACCTGCCGCCCATTGCTCGCCAGTTCGCATTGAATGAACCGTCGCGGCATGACCTCATGGTGTCCACCGGCAACTGGAAGAAAGCCGTCCAGTCTTATTTGGCTTGCATCACATTCGCGGATGCCATGGTCGGACGCATCCTCGACGCGCTCGATTCCGGCCCTCACCGCGACAACACGATCGTCGTGCTGTGGTCCGATCATGGCTACCACCTCGGGGAGAAATGGCACTGGCACAAGCAGGCCCTTTGGCACCGCGCAACGCATGTTCCGCTGATGATGGCCGGTCACGGCGTCCCGGCAAAGCGCGAGGGGGAGGCCGGCGGACGCTGTGACCGCCCGGTCAGTCTTGTTGATGTCTATCCAACTCTTGTTGATCTAGCCGGCCTGCCCCGCCCGGACGGACTCGACGGCCAGAGTCTGCGCCCCCTGCTCGACAATCCCGACGCCGCCTGGGAGCACCCCGCCCTCACCACGTACTACCGTGGCAACCACGCCTTGCGAAGCGAGGCCTGGAGCTACATTCGCTATCACGATGGCTCGGAGGAACTCTACGACCGCCGCAGTGACCCCCATGAGTGGGTCAACAGGGCCTCCGACCCCGAATTAGCGAACGTCAAGACCGACTTGGCGCGGTGGATTCCAAAACAAGAAGCGCCCGATAGCCCATTCGCCGCGGACCACCGCTTCGATCCGGCCACCGTCACCTGGATCCCGAAATAGGGTCTGGTCCAAACCGCGCGCCCGCATCTCTGCTACAACGAGAGCAGTACTTTTTCTCCATGACGCTCGGCCGCTGGCTTATCGTGATCGGCGTCGTCTTCGTGGGCGCGGGCCTCCTTGCCATGCTTGGAGCCAAACTCGGCCTGCCCCGTCTCAGCCGTTTCCCCGGGGACCGGGGACGTCGTCTATCACGGCAACAACACAAGCATCTATATCCCCATTGCCACTTGTCTCATTCTCAGCGTCCTGTTGACACTTGTCCTCTCGCTCGTCAACCGGCTTCGCTAGTACCGCGCCCGCCCAAAGCGCTCATCGCTCAGGGTTTGCAACAAGAGTTCTTATATGCACAACCAGCACATCCGCAACATCGCCATCATCGCCCACGTCGACCACGGCAAGACCACGCTCGTCGACGCCATGTTCCGCCAAAGCGGCGTCTTCGGGGCCCGGGAAGAGATCACCGACCGCGCCCTCGATTCCGGTGACATTGAGCGCGAGCGCGGCATCACGATCCTTGCCAAGACGACCGGCGTCCGCTTCGGCGAGAACAAAATCAACATCGTCGACACGCCCGGTCACGCCGACTTCGGCGGCGAAGTCGAGCGCGCCCTCAAGATTGTCGACGGCGTCATGCTGCTCGTCGATGCGTCCGAAGGACCGCTGCCGCAGACCCGCTATGTCCTCATGAAGGCGTTCGAAGCGCACCTCACGCCCATCGTTGTGATCAACAAGATAGATCGGCCCGACGCACGCATCGCCGAGGTCCTCGACGAGGTCTACGATCTATTCATCGATCTCGACGCCACCGAAGACCAACTCGACTTTCCGGTCCTCTACGCCGTCGCTCGCGACGGCATCGTCAAGCGCAACCTCGCGGACGAGCCCACCGACCTGCGCCCGCTGTTTGAAACGATCGTCGACCATCTACCCGCTCCCGAAGGCGACGCCGACGCCCCGCTCCAGTTGCTCGTCGCCAATCTCGACTACAGCGACTATCTCGGGCGGATGGCCATCGGCCGAGTCTTCTCAGGCACGCTCCGTCAGGGCGACGAAGTGTCGATCTGCAAGCTCGACGGTTCCGTCGAGAAAACACGCATCACCAAGATGTATTCGTTCGAAGGGCTGAAGCGCGTCGAGGAAACCGAAGCCCGCCCTGGTGACGTTCTCGCTATCGCGGGTGTCGAGGGTATCACCATCGGCGAAACCGTAAGCGCCCCCGACGATCCCCGCCCGTTGCCTCACATTCAGATCGATGAGCCAACGATCAAAATGACGTTCGCGGTCAACACGTCGCCGTTCGCGGGCAAGGAAGGCCGCTACGTCACATCGCGCAACATTCGCGACCGCCTCGATAAAGAGCTGCTCACCAACGTTTCGATCCGTGTCGAAGATGGCGATGGCCCGGACTCCTTCCACGTCTCAGGCCGCGGCGAGCTGCAACTGGCCATCCTCGTCGAGACGATGAGACGGGAAGACTATGAACTGATGGTCGGCAAGCCCGAGATCCTCACCAAGCAAATCGACGGCAAACTCCACGAACCGCTCGAGCATCTCACCGTTGATTGCCCTGAGGAATTCATCGGTGTCGTGATGGAACAACTCGGCTCCCGCAAAGCCAAGACGACGAAAATGGTGAATCACGGCTCCGGCCGCGTCCGCATCGAGTATGAGATCCCCTCCCGCGGGCTGATCGGTCTGCGCAGTGAGATCCTGACCGATACGAAGGGCACCGCCATCCTCAACTCGCTTTTCGGCGGATACATCGAGTGGCAGGGCGACATCCCGACGCGCCCCACCGGCTCGCTCGTCTCGGACCGCGCCGGCAAAGCCACCGGCTTTGCGATCTACAACATGCAGGAGCGAGGCGAGATCTTCATCCGCCCGACGCTGGAGGTCTACGAAGGCATGATCATCGGCGAGAACGCCCGCGACAACGACCTCAACGTGAACATCGTCCGCGAGAAGAAGCTGACCAACATGCGCTCGTCGAACGCCGAGCAGGCCATCCGCCTTGTCCCGCCCCGCATCTTGAATCTGGAGCAAGCGATCGAGTTCATCCGCGAGGACGAATGGGTTGAAGTCACTCCCGCCGCCATCCGCCTGCGAAAGAAAACTCTCTCGGCCAGTTTCCGCAAGTAGACCTGCAGAAACGGGCCGGCTGCCCTTAGGCAACAAGGCTAGCGGCGATTGGCGACCGATGCGGAATATCTCGGCTGCAGCAAAAACGCGATCAGGTCCGTCAACTCGGTGCGAGTCAGTTCGTCTTCAATGCCCGCCGGCATGATCGAGACCGCTCCCGGCCGGGTCTCTTCGATCGAGTCGCGGGCGACGCTGACCTGCATATCCGCGCCTGTGGCGAGCAGTATGTGCTCGTCGGTTTCTTCAAGCGGCACACCGTTGTAAGTCTCGTTCGCGGTCACGACAACGACCGGCTCGTAACTGCGAACCAACGTCGAACTCGGGTAGATGATCGACTCCAGTAGATCGCGCTTGCTCCGAATCTTCTCGATCCTTGTGAGGTCCGGGCCGATGCGGCCACCGAGGTAGCCGATGCGGTGGCATGAAGTACAGGCCGCCTTGGTACTGCGGAACACGGCCTGGCCGCGATCGATGTCGCCCTCACCGAGCGACGCCAGCAGTTCTTCTAGATGCGCTTTCTGTTGGCCGCGATCGACGTCGAGCGAGGCGAGCAGCTTTTCACCCTTCTTCTGGATTGGCTCGGGGAACTTCGCGAACGCCGCTTCGAGTGTATCGGTGCGAAGATTCGCAAGACTGCGAGTGTTCTCGAGAGACTCCGCCAACACCACGCCGAGTTGCTCATCGCCGCCGCGCTCGAATGCGCTCAGCAATACGGGTAATTCCAGCGGGCCGGCATCGCGCAGACTCTCCGCCAGACGGCGCAGTTGCTTACTGTCGAGCGGTGCCGCCGCCAGCGCCCGCGAAGCGGCGGAGCGCACTGGAACCGGCTCCGACAATTGGGTATGAGCAGCGAGAAAGTCGAATAGCTCGACCGAAAGTGAATCGAGACTCGCCGCCGAGGCTGCCAGGGCATCCGTCCGGACATCAGCGGGAAGGCCTTCGTTTTGACCCACCCTCAACAATGCCCTGTCCAATCCGGCATCGCGCTCCTCTCCCCACGACAACGATTCGGCGGTGGCCACGGCTTTTCGCAAAATGTCTTCGTCTGTGCTCGTTAGCACCGCGGTAAGAGCGGTCGCCCAGCTTGGCGGAGCCTCGTTGAGCGGTGCGCCGGCCATCGCCCCGAAAGCAGCGATACGCGCCATCTTCGGGTGACGTTCCCGCGCTGTTTGCGCCAGCAGGTTCTGAATCTCTGGGTCAGCCGCAAAGCGAGCCAACTCACCAGCAAGTTCCGTATTTTCTGTGCCGCGTTTCACGCCGGCAAGCCGCGTCCGAAAATGCCCCGAAAGCGCGCCACCCCATTCGACATGGCGTCCGACAAGCCAACTCGCCGTATCACGCAGCACTGGATCGCTCGACGACAGCAGCGGAATCACCTTGTTAGGCGCTAGTCCCCCACCTTCCATTTGATCGAGCGCGAGCATCGCGGCACGCCGCACGCGGCTTGACGAGGACGACAGTCCTCGCTGTGTCGCAACCGGATCGGCAATTTCGATGAGAGCGTAGGTCAGTGAGTGGATCAGCGTATAGTCGTTCACTCGCCCGATCGCATCGAGAAGCGGCGCGACAACCGTGCTATCACCCACGCGCCCTAACGCCTCGGCAGTGGCACGTTGCAACGGCGCGCCCGAGTGCTTCAACTGCTTGAGTAGTGGTTCGACCGCCTCACGATCAACCCGCACACTCACCGAATGAGTCGCGGCATGGCGCACCGACTCCTCGGGATCCGATAACGTTTCTCGAACGGCCTTCCGCGCTTCCGGTTTACCGATACGCGTGAGTGCCCAGACTGCATTCCGCCGCGCCGCGACAGACCGTCCTCGGCTCGCCGTTTCCCGCAGCACGGTCACCGCGTCGCCATTGTGCTTCGCGAGTTCATGAATAGCGCGCTTGCGCACGGCGTGCCGCTCGTCATCCAGCCGGTCGGCGAGATCAGTGGGCGTGGCCGATTCCCAATCAAGCTGCAGGCCGCGAGGATCGTCCATCTGTTTGGCCCCTCGGCGGCGTACGCGATAGATCGCCCCGTGCACTTCCGGCCGCGACAGAAACGAACTCGGGCAGCACAGTACGTACCATGCGCCGGTATCGACGACAAGCAGGCTGCCGTCTGCGTCCTCCATCACGTCCGTCGGATGAAAGTCGTGACTCGTCGAAACGAGGAAATCTTCCAACTCCGTCTCGAACGTCGCGCCGCGAGGCTTCAGCTTGAAGCGCCCGACCTTGTTCAGATTGAATAGCGTCGCGAAAAGGTCACCTTGATACTCCGCCCCAAACACATCCGTTGAGTAGTAGGTCAACCCGACCGGAACGGCCGATCCCAGTTGCGCCATCACCGGCTGGTAGCCGCCTGTCATCGGATGCGAATCCGTGACGCCATGCACTTTGCCGTAGACGCCGCCGTAGACCGCGTGCATGATCCCGTCGCGGCGTCCTAGAGCGGGCTGCTCGATGAATGTCGAGGTTAGGAACCGCTCACCCTCCGGCGTGAACGCTACTTCTACCGGGTTATCCATACCTCCGGTGAGGACGGGCTCGATCAATCCACCCTCGGCGCGGCGCCGGAAAATATGCGACGCCTTTGTAACGAACGGCGATCGGCCGGGGCGCTCGTAGGTCTGCTCGGCGAACGCGCCTTTGCACCAGTAAATCCATCCGTCCGGACCGAGGTACGGTCCGTGCAGGTCGTTCGCGCAGTTCGTGAGGGTCTTGCCGTCGAACCACTCCTCGCGGCGGTCCGCGACACCGTCATCATCGGTGTCGGTCAGTTTCCAGATACTGGGCGGCGCGGCGACATAGAGCGAGCCGTCGTGCCACAGCACGCCCTCCGGAAACATCATCTTGTCGGCGAAAACGATCCGCTTGTCGTAGCGGCCGTCGCCGTCAGTGTCTTCCAGCCGCAGAATGCTGTGCGGCCGCTCTACGAGTTGCTTCTTGACGTGATCGTTCGACCCGGACGACTCGGCGACATAAAGCCGGCCCTCCTCGTCGATGTCGATCACGATGGGACGTTCCACCAACGGCGGTCCGGCCGCGACTTCGAGTTCGAAACCGGCAGGAACGGTAATCGCCGCGGAGTCGGAGATGGAAGTGCGGTCGCCCCAACTAAGCACCGCGACCGCGGCGAGCAACAGCCCGACGACTCCCCCCACAAACAGAAGAGAAACTCTCGGCTGATGATTAGGTTGTGTTGATGTGCCCGCCACTGTGTTTACCCTGGATGCGGCCCAGTATAGGGCAAAAGCAGGGGCGAGGCAGGGTTGGCATCAGTGCCCGCTTCAGACCTTAGCCACTGGTGCGAGAAGGGAGACAGGCGAGGGCGCGTCTCGCACCAGTCTACTTCTGCTCGATTCGCTCGACGGTCGAACCGGTCGGTTGAAGGCGCCCGTTGACGCCCTGCTCGTAGGAATGCGTCTCGATGGTTTCACCGCTCGCCGTGGGCCGCGCGACGCGGCGTTCGACTGCTTTTGCGCTGAAACGACTCGGGTCAGCGATGCTCCGGCTCTGCGTCGTTGTGGATTCGACGGTGCCGCCGTCGGCGGCCTTGCGTATCTCTCGTTGAATGCGCTGCTGGAGATCATGGTCGCCGGTGGCGTTGAGATTCATCGCGCCGCCCCCGACGAGGATGCGTATACTTCGACCGTCTCCTCCGACGAACCATCCGGTCTCTCGACGAATTTGCCTACCGTTCGGCCGGCCAGCTCAAACCGATCGGAGTTGACCACGCCACGTTTCCACACCTTCGTCTCGGTCGTCGCGGTGTCGCCCGCACGGTTCATGGCCGACTCCGTTCGCTCGACCTCGATCATCGTGCCGAGCCCGTTGTCGACCTTGCGCGACGACTTCTCGGTGGCGACCGCGTCGCTCTACTGTGTACGCTCGGACTCCGCGCGTTCATAGACCTTGAAGCGCTTGTTGATATCCGGCCGCTCCGCCGTCGTCGTGGACCGTGTGACGTTCCCAACTTTCTTTGTGTTCTCGATGATCCTCTCGACCGCGTTCATGCGGCCGTTAATGTCGGATTCATAAACGGTCGTCGTCTTCTGGCGCGTTCCGTCAGGTAGTAGACGTTCTTCTTCGCGCACCACTTGCTGACTGACAGGATTGCCCGCCGTGTCATAGCGATGAGTTCGTTTCTCGATGACCTTCTCCCCCGGAGTCTCTTTTAAAACTCTCTCTGACTCGGTGAGATAAGGGACCGGCCGGCCGTGGAGGTTGGTCAGTATTCTCGTCGAACTGCAGCTCGTGCCAACGCTCGTACTGCTCACGCTGATGCCGGTGGACCGCTGTTGTCCGCCAGGCCCGTAACCGTACGTGGAAACCGTGCGCGACTTTGGGCCTTCAGCCTCCGCTGCCGGTTCCGGCGCCTGTTCTTGGGTGGCGGCAGGTTCCTCCGCCGGCGCGGCTTCGTCGTCGGTCTTCGGTTTCTCGCCGTCCGGCTCGACGCTCGCGATCGGCGTACCTGAGCCCGCACCGGTCACAACAATTGCGAGCTCAACCGGTCGAGCGGGTTATCGTCGGGATCGCGGGTGGTGGCGGCTCAGCGGCCCCTTCGCTTTCAGCCCCATCCGCCGATTCGGTCGATTCCTGGTCGGTCTGCTGTTCGCTGCCCGCCGAGGTTTCTTCCCTCTGAGCGGTCGCGAAATCAGCGAAGGGCAGGGCGAAGACGACGGATAGCAGAAGCAGCGGAAGTCGCTTTCTCATAGACGATTCTCCCGAGTGTACCCTTCTTCAGTCTACCTGTCTTGCCGAATTCAGCAATGGGCAAAACCTTTACCGGACCCCTGAATTCACCTTATGAACTCTATGGGCCGCGGACTGCTATTTCCGCCGCCGAACGGTGACATAGGAGCCGTCAGGGGTGGAAACGCCGTTCACCGTACCTTTGACGGAAAGGTTTCCGTCCCTCGCGTTAGCGTGGATCTTTGCCACGATTTGCACGAGTCCCGCGCAGCAGGGTGCTGAGCCTACATAGAACAAATCCTCGGGAGGCACAACAACCCCATCAATCTCCAAAGTGACGTCGTGCACCGTCCGAGTTGTTCCGTTGGTGTCGGGAAGCACGATCCCAGGGACCTGACCGGCCTCGAGTGGAACCTCAAACGCCCCGACACCCGTTCCGAAGAAACTCACAAACTCGTCCGGCTCGGCCTCGGTGAACTCCGCGTTCGGTAGCAAGCCGGGATCGCCGACGAGACCGGGTCCCCCGCCGTGCAATGTCGCTATGGGGTTGACACCGTCGATGTTATTCACGAAATGGAAGAAGCCGGGCGATACCTCGGTCACGTTGACTTGCCTGGCGGGACTACGCGTCTCATCGACCGTGCCGCAGTCGCGGATCAAGAACACGTCTTGCAGTCCGAGCGGAAGCTGGTGGTGCGCCTAGGCATTGGCCTGCCCCGATGTCGCCGCGAACATCGGAGAAAGAAAGCCGCTGATCTCGAGACACGTCTTTGCCAATTCGGTAGTGACGTGGCTGTTGCCATCAAGCGTCGGGCTAATGACGAAAGTGCCGGGCGGAGCGAAATTGACCCCCGCCGCTGTCACAATCGCCCCCGGCGAAATCTCCGGAATGACCGGCGTCTGCGTCGCCAACGCCACACCGCCCTGAGGGATTGAGGGGAGCAGCGTGTCTCCGGTGACCTCGGTCGTCAGTGTGGCGCCCGCGTATGCAGAAAACGCGTTCAGGTCAATGAACCACTTGCCCACGGCTGGATCGGGGATATCTATCTCCTCGTCGTTGTTGTCCTCGATGGAACGGGCGTCCGCAAGGCAGGGGATGCCGTTGTCGCCGCTCTGGCAAACAGCGACAGCTCCCTCCGCCACGAACAGATCGAGGTCCCCCGTGCCGCCCGCCGTCTTAATCTTGAACGTGTCGGCGCCGGCCGGGATATCGACTTCAAAGAATGTCTCACTGCTTAGCTCGCCGGCCAGCCTGGTCCACTCGCCATTGCGAGCGATGCGCGTCGGGATCGGGAAACCCGCTTCGAGTGTGACGTTCTCAAAAGTCGCGAACGAGCTCACGACCACCGTCCAAAGTCCCGGCTCAGGATCACGGAAAGAGATTGTCTCCGTCGAGCCGTCCCGCAGCGATAGCGCCAGAAAACCATTGGGGCTCACAACTGCCAGATCGGCGTCGCCATTGTCTCCTCGCAGACAATCGACGTTGTTCGGGCCGCCCGCCAGACGGTTCGTGACGCCGTGACCGTACTCGTGAAGGATGACTTGCGAGTCATAAGCGGAGTCGCGGGCGTCCTCGGTTCCAGTCAAGATCGTGAAGATGCCGAGCTGCAAGCGTGAGGGCAGTCCCTCTGGAGCGCGCATGAAGGTGGCGTTGTTCTCGCTGATCGGGTCATGAACCTCGATGAACACCGGGTCGCCGCCCGTGCCGCCGAGCCCGAAGTTGTCGACCTGATAGTTGCCTGCCGCCTCGTTAAAGCCGAGATCGTGGAAAAAGTCGTGGGCGACATTCGTAAAGAAGAAAGCGTTCGAGATTGCCACGGCCGGGAAGTCCAGTGGGTCTTCTCCGGTCGTGCCGTCTCCAAACGCAAAGTCAAAGATCTGCGTATCACTGGATGCGCGCCCGTCATCAAGGTCGGCATCGGTGGTGGCGTCCGGGATGTTATTACCGTCGGCGTCAAGATAGGCGTCGATGTTGTTGCCGATGGTGACGGTGCCGTCGGAGGGAATCCAACCAGGTTCAAAGCCCCTCAGTTCGCGTGCTCCCTCATTCGGACCCTTCGGCCAGATACGAGCCTGCCCCATCGCGGCCTGCGAACTCGAACGCTGCCTCTACGGCCTGTTGCGCTGTCAGGTTCGGTGACCCCGGCGCCGTCGAGACGGAACAGCTCAGCGTGCGTTCTCAGGAAGCCGCGCGCGATCGCTTCACGGTCGCCTTGCGCCGGCGCCGTCAACGGATTGCGGTCGTTGAAGATGCGTTCGAGCGCGCCCTCCAACCCAGGTACCGCTCCAGCGGCCAGGTAGGCCGCAATCGCCGCTCTGCGCTCAGCAGCGCGGTGGTGACTTGCATCTTTCGCGGACGAATCCGGCTGCTGTTTGCGGATATCGAAGTCCCCGAGCTTTCGCTGAATCAATTGTTCGCGGGCGTTTCCGTCGCCACCGTCCTTGCCTTGTCCGGAAGGGTTTAGCTTCTGAGCCTGCACGATCGAGACGGCAAGTAGAAGAAAGATCCAAATCCGGAGTATGTTTGTCACAGGCTTTCAGAGCAGGGCTAATGTGATGGGGACGGAACGCCCAGCTCGTCTTTAGTTGTCCCCGGGAATCCACCCGATGCGGGCGAATGCCGGACAGTTGCGGTCCAGGGCTCGTGTACTTCACAATGCTAACGCGACCGGTGCTACTGACGACGGCCAGACCTGTACCTGAAGACACGGTCCCAGTTGATACTCGCAGCGGTCTCGTCCCGAAAAAACCATGACTCACAAATCGGACCAGCGATCGTCGCGACGCCAATTCCTCCGTGCTTCCGGTGCCGTTGCCGCCGCGGGCCTGCTGCCGCAAGCCTGGGGACAGGGCGGAAAGAGACCCAATATCCTCTGGATTAGCGCCGAAGACATCAGCGCCGATCTCGGCTGCTATGGTGACGCCTACGCCACGAGCCCAAACATCGATAAGTTTGCGGCCCAAGGGGCCCGTTACACGCGTTGCTTTGCGATCGCGGGCGTCTGTGCCCCGAACCGCTCGGCGATCATCACCGGCATGTATCCCACCACCATCGGGACGATGCACATGCGGTCCCGCGCCGTGCCGCCGCCCGAGGTCCATTGCTTTCCCGAGTATCTCCGCGCCGCCGGCTACTACTGCACCAATAACTCAAAAACCGACTATCAGTTCGAGCCGCCCTTTACTGCCTGGGACGAATCAAGCAACAAGGCCCATTGGCGCGGACGCGAGAAAGATCAGCCCTTCTTCGCGGTTTTCAACCTCACCGTTTCCCACGAGAGTTCGATCCGCATGCCCGACAGTCGCCGCCGGCGTGGCGGTGACCGTGTCCCGCCCGAGATGCGCCACGATCCGGCCAAGGCCGAGCTGCCGCCCTACTACCCCGACACGCCGGCCGTTCGCAAAGACTGGGCGACCTATCACGACAACATCACCGCGATGGACATGCAGGCCGGGGAGATCCTACAGCAGCTCGAAGACGACGGCCTCGCCGACGATACCATCGTCTTCTTCTGGGGTGATCACGGACGCGGGCTGCCGCGCGCCAAGCGTTGGATTTACGACTCCGGCATCCACGTGCCGCTTGCCGTTCGTTGGCCGGGCGTACTCGAACCAGGCTCGACCGTCGACGATCTGGTCAGCTTCATCGACTTCGGTCCGACCGTGCTCTCGCTCGCCGGCGTCGACGTGCCCAAACACATGCAAGGCCAGCCCTTCCTGGGCGAACAGAAGGCCGCGCCTCACGACTATATCTTTGCCGCCCGCGATCGCATGGACGAGGCCTACGACCTCATCCGGGCCGTTCGCGACAAGCGCTACAAATATCTGCGCAACTACATGCCGGAGGTCACCTACGCCCAGCACATCAACTACATGGACGAGATGCCGACGATGCAGGAGTGGCGTCGCCTCCATGCCGAGGGTAAGCTCGAAGGCCCGCGGAAGATCTTCTTCAGCGAGACCAAGCCCATCGAGGAACTCTACGACACCGAGGCCGACCCGCACGAGGTGACCAATCTCGCCGACTCACCCGACCATCAGGAAGTACTGCTCCGTCTCCACGCCGAGCACGAACGGTGGCGCAAGGAAACGAATGATCTCGGCCTGATCCCCGAACCGGAGCTACTGGAAAAGATGCGCCCCGGCAGCAAGTACGAAACGACCGCCATGCCGCAAATCACGCAGGGTAGCTCAAGCGTCAAGATCACCTGCGCCACCGAAGGCGCGTCCATCGGCTACACCACCGAGCGTGGCGACGACGCCCATTGGCTCCTCTACACCGGAGAGCTAAACCTCAAACCCCGCACCCACCTCCGCGCCAAAGCCATCCGCATCGGCTTTCACGAAAGTGCCGAAGCAAGCGCTGTCCTGTAACCGCGAAGGAAAGGAGAGAACACGGGAAGCGCGGTGAACTGACGCGGTTCGCCAGGCCAATACAACCAGGACCGTCCGCGCAACCTCGCGGGTCCCGCCCATACTTCTTTTTCAAGTATCGATGGGGACGACCCGAGTCTTGGCGAGACGCTCCTCGGCTTTGGCGAGGACGTCCCGTTCCGCTTCTTCCTTGGTCGCACCTTGCGAACGCGCGATGTTGGCGCCGGGTGATACGTTATCTGCCGTCGCGTGATAGGTCTCGCCCAGCTTGTAGGAAATCACACGAACCGGCCAGCCGGCGAGTTCGAGGGTGCGTTCGGAATGATCTTCTGGTTTCATGCGCTTCCGGTTTAGGCTCCTGTTTCAATCGGCACGCCGACGAGGTTACCCCATTCGGTCCACGAGCCGTCGTAGTTGGTGACGCCGCCGAGTCCGAGCAGGTACTTCAGTACGAACCAGCTATGGCTCGACCGCTCACCGATGCGGCAATAGGCGACCACGGGCTTGGTGTCGGTAATACCTGCACCTTCGTAGAGGGCTTTCAACTCGTCGGCGCTCTTGAAGGTGCCGTCTTCGTTACAGGCTTTGGCCCAGGGAATGTTCTTGGCGCCCGGGATGTGGCCTCCGCGCTGGCAGGTTTCCGGCAGGCCTGGGGGCGAGAGGATCCTACCACTGAATTCGTCGGGGCTGCGCACGTCAACCAACTCGACGGAGCTGACTCCCATTGCGCTGTGAACTTCGGGTAGGAACGAGCGGATCGACGTGTCGGCGTCCGAGGCGGTGTAGCTTGCACTTCCGGGCGAGGCGGCATCGGTGGTCAGGTCGCTTCCTTCGGCGACCCATTTCTTGCGGCCGCCGTTCATCAGGCGAACATCACGGTGACCTGCCCCCACAAGTTGTACCACTTTCTAAGTTAGGATCTGGGCCGTTTTCGGCGGGCGCAGGGGCGGAGCCCCGTAGCTCGCTGAAAACGGCTCGAATGCCTCCGGTGTCGGTGGCCGATAG
>Ga0315339_1000527_pt1 | contig 46378 bp, 26 predicted proteins | sample ASW17metaG_FD_204514 | JGI IMG/M metagenome (GOLD analysis project Ga0315339, IMG submission 204514) | Ammonia-oxidizing marine archaeal communities from Pacific Ocean, United States - ASW #17 | ecosystem: Environmental > Aquatic > Marine > Oceanic | place: USA: California | collected 2016-12-05 | reverse complement strand
CAGAGGTTATAGATTAGTTGCTAGCTTCTGATACAAACACGATCAAACTTTATTTACAGGAAACTGGAAAAGACCCTTTTTTAAAACCAGCAGAAGAAGTTAAGCTTGCACCACGCATTCAAAAAGGTGATGCAGACGCACGTAAAAGTATGATTCACGCCAATCTTAGACTGGTGGTGAAAATTGCACATTATTATACAAATTTTGGTCTCCCTATCCTTGCCCTGATAAGTGAAGATAATATTGGATTAATCAAGGCAGTCGAGCGATTCTATCCGGATAAAGGAGGCAAGCTCAGTCCCTATGCCGCATAGTGGATAAAACAGTCAATTAAACGTGCGCTGGCTAATCAGAGCAAAACGATACACCTACCCGTCCAACCTAGTTAGACAAGATTGCGAAAATGTGGAAAATGACTCTTGAACTAACGGAAGAACTTAGACGTGAACCTACGGATGATAAACTGGCGATGGAATTGGGAATACCCGCTAATAAAATCGCCCATTCATGATATTAATAAGATGGAGGATAATCTCGACGGACGTGAAGCTAGAATTATACGTATGCTGTTTGGTTTAAACAGCTAAAAACCCTCGAGGAAAGTGGGCTTGATTTGCAGTACTATGCGAGAACGCGTACGACAGCTTCAAAATATGGCACTTTCAAAAAGTGCTGAAATTGATGACAAAAAAGCGTATCAACGCAATGCAGAGTAAATACTCGAGGAAGATTTAGAGATGCAAAGGATGGAAGTATTGCAGGAGTTCATCCAGTCCAAAATTGAAGAGAAAAACGATTAACCACAGACAGATGCTTGGTCATATACTCTAAGATGAGTATCAATTACGAAATCAACTGATACTTTTATTCGTTCAAACTTCTTACTTTATAACCTCCTATTTTCTTGTAGTAAATGATCAGGCTCAGATAGCAAAGAAACATCATCAGGGGTAGAATTGCAACTTTAGCCAGGGTACTTTGATTATTTTTTTTGCGTATCTTTTCAACCGCTTTTTTATCAGCCTCAACTAATAAGATTATCTTAGATTTATTTAACGGTTGATAGGAAATCCCATACTTAGATTGTTCGTCTTCAGCAATTTCAGCATGAAGTGATGGATATTCTTCTTTAAGATTCGCGTCTAAATATTTATCCTGAATAGTCCCGAGGAGTGGACCGCCAATAACACCCACGGCAAGCATGCCGACTCCCGCAATAGCATTAAGGGTTAGAGCACCACCCTTCGGAAATTGTTCAGAAACTACACCAAGCATCGTCGGCCAGAAAAAGGTTTTACCTACCCCATAAAAAGAGGCAGCGACAAATATTACGAGCGCGGAAGTCGATGCCGATAAACAATAGAGTCCCAGGCAAGCGATAGCAGCACATACGGATAGAAGACCTAGAGGGGATATCCTTTGGACTATCGGTCCAGCAAAAAATCTAAGGACAAACATAATAAGCGAGGTATAAACAAGTACCCAATTCCCAGCATTCTCGCTCAATTCAGATAGGAGGGGTGTCAAAAGAGCGGCAATCCAACTGTCAGTTCCAACTTCAGTAGTTGCACCCAGGATCATCACCAATAAGAGAAAAACAAAAACCGGTCGCCCCGGGCTTTTTATTTTAGTAACAAAAAAGAGCGTAGGGATGATCGTTATCCCCGCTATCCATCCACCGCTTAATCGCGCATGAAAGACAAACATGACTTCGTCTATCGCATAGGCGATGAAGAAACAGCATATGAGACACCCGATCCAGCCGAATTCGGAAAGCATTTCTTTATAGGTAACACCAGCTGTGACTCGCTCTTGAACAGGAAACTTCTGACCTAAAAGTAGGAAACCATATATAAGCGTTGGAATGATGAAGAGTCCAATTTTCAATCGCCATGCCCAACTCACATCAATCCCACTCATGGATATAGCCAGGACGCCCCCAAGGACCAATCCCCCCGGCCAACCAGCATGAAGAATATTGAGATAATGTGTTTTCTTATCTGAATATAAAGTCGCAATAACCGGATTGATCGCGGCTTCAATCGCGCCATTGGCAAGAGCAAATATAAATGTTCCCAAATAGAGGGAGGTATAATTAGTAGCAGTGATCGTGATAACAGCGGATGCCATATGGCATATCCAAGCGAGAGCCATCGTGCGCCCGTAACCTAATTTATCAATTATCAGGCTGAATAATATGATACTCAAAGCAAATGGGTATAATCCCGCCCCCTGAATAGATCCCAATTGCGACTCTGAAAGATTAAATTCTGCACCCCATTCGGTGAGCAAAAATGCGCGAATTATAAATCCAAATGAAGTTGTGACCAAAGAGACAATACAAGCGATAAACAATCGATTTTGCTTCATCATTATCTATGATTTTATTCAGATCCTAGAGTGCAGCTTCATGTGAACCCGATAAGGGGGATAGTAAACAACTCTGATTAAGAAAGACCCCGCAATACTTAGCAGAAAAAATGCTGCCGTGGGATCAAATTTAATACGAACCTACAAAGCTAAATAATCAATTCGCTATTTAGTAGCTTCATCGAGAATATCACCCAAACTCGTCAAATCGTCGCTCTTTATATTTTCGTATGCAGCGGTTTCAGCGGCGAGTTGTTCAGAATCATAATTAGCCGCTTTGATACTCAGGCCGATTCTTCTTTCCTCGAGATCAATCTTAATAACGCGAGCGGTAACCTCCTGATCAGTCTCTAGAACATCTTTAATCTTCTCAATATGATCCTCGCTAACCTGGCTAATATGGACCAAACCATCAATGCCATTTCCAAGATGGATGAAAGCACCATAAGTGGTAATCTTTGTAACTTTACCTTTTACTACATCACCAATTTTGAACAGTTGATCGATCTCGCTCCAGGGATCCGAAGAAAGTTGCTTTATACCCAGCGAAATACGCTGATTATTTGAGTCGACGTCTAAAACAATAGCATCAATCTCATCCCCTTTTTTCACAAATTCACTGGGATGATTCACCTTGCGCGTCCAGGACATATCGGAGACATGGATCATGCCATCAATACCCTCTTCGAGTTCAACAAAAGCACCGTAGTTTGTAAGATTGCGAACCTTGCCACGAACGCGCGCTCCAGCAGGGTAGTTATGCCTGACCATATCCCATGGATTGGGTTCAAGTTGGCGTACACTTAACGAAATTTTCTGGTCATCCTTCTGGACTCCAATAACGACAGAATCAATTACATCCCCTACTTTAAGAACCTCGTTCGGTTTATTAATTCGTCTTGTCCAGGAAAGTTCTGTGATATGTACCAAGCCCTCTACCCCTTCTTCAAGTTCAATGAATGCACCATAAGGCACAAGATTTACTATCTTGCCATTTACTTTAGAATCGAGCGGATAGCGATTCTCAATACCTTCCCAGGGATTGGACGTGGTTTGTTTTAATCCAAGAGAGACACGTTCTCGATCACGGTCGACTTCAATTATCATGACCTTCACCTCTTCGCTAATCTTAAGCATCTCGCTCGGGTGAGAAATGCGGCCCCAACTCATATCGGTTATGTGAAGGAGTCCGTCTAGTCCATCCAGATCAATGAATGCGCCGTAGTCCGTGATATTCTTAACAACACCCTCTCGAGTATCACCGGGTTTTACATTATCAAGAAGCTGCCGACGCTTATGCATACGCTGCTCTTCTATGAGTTCGCGGCGTGAAACAACAATATTGCGGCGTTCCTGGTTAATTTTAAGAACTTTAAAGTCGTAAGTTTGACCAACGTATTGATCGAGATTTTTAGGTGGCTGAATATCGATCTGAGAGGCGGGCAGGAAAGAATCAACGCCGATATTTACGATCAGGCCACCTTTCACTTTGCTCCTGACTCGACCGGACACTATGGTCCCCTCTGCACATTTAGAGAGAATATTCTCCCAATTTTTCTTTTGCTCTGCTTTGTCATAAGAAAGAATTGGATTACCATCACGATCCTCAAGTTTCTCGATGTAAACTTCAATCTGAGAACCTATTTGGAGTTCTCCAACATCGACAAACTCTGAGGCAGATATCGTTCCTTCGGCTTTGGCACCGATGTCAATGACTACTTCATTATCCCTGATTTCAGTAATCGTACCGGGAATAATGGTGCCTTCCTTTAGCTTTTCAAACTGGCTCTCAGCCAGTAGTTCTTCCATTATGGAGGAACTCATAATCTTTTATGCGGTTATTAATTTAACCGTGGATCTATTGTGATCCCCCGGTTTAATTAGGGGTTAATATTGATGTTATATATTTCTATACATTTAATTTTTAGTGAAATAGGCGTCAGCCATACTCCATTTATGAAATGAAGCGGAGATACTGGCATACATCCATTTATAGGTGCAAGTCTAAAAGTGGCATTAATTGTGCCCGGATGCTGAAATCTAGTGAATATTTTATCACGTTGTCACTATCAGTTATATGGTGTCTTGAAATGACAGCTTAGCTTAAAATACCACTTTATTCAGCGGGTATTCGATGATCCCTTCTGCTCCATGCGATTTTAGCAGGGGTATAATCTCCCGAACAACGGATTCATCAAGCACAGTTTCGATCGCAACCCAATCTGACTTACTGAGCTGAGAGACGGTTGGATTTCGCAGTGAAGGAAGTTCCTTGATAATTAATTCGGATTTTTGCTTCGGCACGTTAAGTTTTAGACCTACCTTATTTTTTGCTTCAAGCGCGCTCTGAAGAAGTAAGGCAATATTTTCAATTTTCTGACGTTTATCCGTGTCATTCCAGCTTATCTTGTTGGCGATAAATTTAATATCTGTCCAAAAGAGGGTATCAATTATTCTCAAATTATTTGCGACCAGCGAACTCCCTGTTTCGGTAATATCAACAATAGCATCAACGAGGTCTGGAACTTTCACCTCGGTGGCACCCCAGGAAAATTCTACAACTGCCTCGACACCTTGGTCTTTCAGGTATTGTTCGGTGAGATTGACGACCTCAGTTGCTATGCGTTTACCCTGTAAATCTTCAACCTTCTTAATCGGTGAGAGTTCCGGTACCGCGAGAACGTAGCGCGACTTTACATTTGAGTTTCGGCTATATGCCAGGCTACAAACTTCAACGACGTCCGATTTGTTTTCTAATATCCAATCATGTCCAGTTAAACCAGCGTCAAAAAATCCTTGCTCGACATAACGGCTGACCTCTTGGGCGCGAACAAATCGGCCATCAAGTTCTGGGTCATCGATGAGCGGTTTGTACGAGCGAGCGAGCTGCTGTATATTCCAGCCTGCTTTGGAAAACAGCTTAATTGTAGCCTCTTCCATGCTCCCTTTAGGCAGCCCCAGCATGATTAATGATTTATTTTCTGACACGACATGCAGTAGATGACGCTTGGTCTCAATTCGCGCAAGCTTATTCTCCATTCCCTGATTTCCGAATTTTCACAAAATATTGAAAAAAAAATTGTAAATACAGGAGTATTTTTGTACCTAGGATCGATATCATAATAATTCTGGAGAATAATTAAGGGAAATTACCTATAGATCAGATGTGGAATTAACGCAATTGTCATGGCCACTAATCCAAAACCACTCATCCTAATCGTTGAAGATGAGAAAGAACTCGCTACTTTGATCTCTGAACAGCTTGAAGCGGCAGGGATGATGACGCAGATCTATCATCGTTCTACTAATGTATTGCGGTTCTTAAAAATAAATTTTGCAAACCTCCTTCTCCTCGATATAAACCTTCCTGACACCAGTGGATTTTCTCTCCTTGAGGATCTCAAAAAGAACAACATTCAAGTTCCGGTTATTTTTCTAACCGGCAGTGATTCCGAAGTCCACCGAGTGAAAGGATTAGATATGGGTGGTGATGATTATATCACTAAACCATTCAGTTTTCCTGAACTCATCGCTCGCATTCATGCCGTTCTTCGCCGCGCTGAAACGGCTCACGATTATCACATAACCAAGAACGCCGCCCTCTCACAGGAAGTTTTTAAATTTTGCGGTGTAGATATAAATCCTATCCGCTTGGAAATCGCATTTCCAAATGGGAATACTGAAAAGATTGGCCGTAAAGAACTGGGGATTCTCACTTACTTAGCTTCAAATGAAGGAACTGTACTTACCCGTCGCAGTATAATCCATGCGGTCTGGGGAATTCATGCCGACGTACGCAGTCGATCTCTTGATCAGTATATTGTAAAAATACGCGAATCTTTTGTACGTAATGATCATAGTTTAGATGCTTTCCACACTATCCACGGAGTCGGTTTTATATATGACCCTGATAATATCTCCGCTAAAGAAAATACCTAGAGCGCAAAAAGTATAAATAGGAGTTCTGTTATCCTGCGATCGGCCAAAACAGTAATCGCAGTCAGGATTTACTCCTCGGGAAATTCCGGATAGACTTCAGCTCGCTCTCCTACCCCGATCACAATGTCGTCTCCCTTGGCAGCGAGTGAGTCATCTTTAAAAATCTGACAGGAGGTAGATTCTACAGCATCCTCAACTGTCCACGCCCACTTTCCGATTTCAATAAATTCCATCGGGACACCTTCGTTCCAACTTAATCCACCCCCTTCACCGCGAACGTAAGGGGTGCTGCTAATATCAAGATTAAGATGGGCAATAAGAGTGATCGAGCTGTTATTCTCTGGCACGAGATTACTCATATCTACAGTATCCTCTCCATTGTCCTCTAATTCAATTACCGGGTCAGGAATCTCAACCGCCTCATTAAGCGTATTATCTGCGCTGGTATCCTCTTTGATTACTGGATTCTGTTTCTTGGCGTTATCATTCTTTCCTGATTTCGCTACCTCACCCTTTTCACTTTTATCCTCAATGACCTCGCTCACAGCTTTATCTGTCTGTATTAAATTTTCCAGCGATTCCAGGCGTTGATTTAATTCCTCACTCAAAGACTTATGGACGGAAACTTTCCTCTCAGCATTTTCGATAAGGCTGTCGATCCTGGCATGAGATTTTTTTAATTGATTTTGCAATGCAGGCCTAAATTGCTCCATCTTTTCGATGGAATTCGCTGATTTTTGTGTAAGGTCGGAGAGCGTACTCGAGAGAGCATCCATCTCCTGGAGCAAGGTATCCAAACCTTGCAATTGCTTATCCACCACTTCCTGAAGCTGGTTCTTTGCCAGTCGAATAGAATTCAAGTATTCAAGAATAAAGGGAGCAACAAAAACCAGGGCTCCAAATGTAACACTAATTACACACCAGGATATCGCAGTCGAACTGAGTGGTTTAGCAGAATTCGCAACGATAAGTAACGCGAGTAATACCAAGAGCCCATCGCCTGCATAGAAAGGCCATTTAACTAAGCGGAGGTGATTATTATTGTTCACCAAAGATTCTGTCATGAATGTGTTCGGCTTTTATCTTAATTACCTTTGGAAAATAAATTCAATAATAAAATGTCGCGTAATTTATTTTTACCGGGTTAGGGAGTGAAAATGAATTTCTACCTGATGCGTTCAACAAATCCAACTTTACGATAGACTTTACTTAACATTTTATTGGCGCGCTGTTGCGCGGCATTTGCACCCTCTTTGATAATACTTTCGAGATAGGGCTTGTCGTTAATAATGGAAGCATACTTTTTTTGAATTGGCTCTACGAGGGTGATCACCGCATCCGCTACCCCATCTTTAAACTCTGCATAACCCTTACCTGAAAATCGTTTCTCAAGTTCAGTAATAGAAGTATTGGTGCTTGAACTGAGAATATTGAGAAGATTGGTCATGCCCGGTTTATCCACACGGGCAGCAATCTCACTTCCTGAATCGGTGACCGCGCTCATGATTTTTTTCCGCAATAGATTAGGTGGATCAAGAAGAAAAAGTGTCCCATTGTGATTTTCATCTGACTTTGACATCTTATTTTCCGGCTCCTGAAGCGACATGATCCTCGCCCCTGTTTTCGGCATGTAAACTTCGGGCACTTTAAAAGTCTCTGAGTAGTTATGGTTAAATTTCTGTGCGATATCACGGCAGAGTTCAACATGCTGCTTCTGATCTTCCCCCACCGGGACCCGGTCTGTGTTATAAAGCAAAATGTCAGAAGCCATGAGCACGGGGTAATAGAGTAGCCCCGCATTATTATTTGCGCGCTGCTTCTTGGCTTTTTCTTTAAATTGGGTCATTCGCTCTAGTTGCCCCAAAGGGGTGAGGCACCCGAGCACCCACGCCAATTCAGCGTGACCAATGACGTGAGATTGTAAAAAGAAGTGGCTTTTTTCCGCGACAAGCCCACTCGCTATATACTGAGCCAGAATACTTATCGTATCCTTACGCAGAACTGCGGGTGTATACTTCTCGGTGATCGCATGCATATCTGCCATTCCAAAAAAACACTCATAGTCATCGACCATCGCGATCCAGTTTTTCAATGCTCCCAGGTAATTACCTAGATGCAAATTCCCTGATGCTCGCATAAAGGAAAGGACGATAGGTTTACCGGATGAACTCATAATGCCTACAATATAAAAATAGAATTATAATTCTTATTTATTGCCGTTTACAAGGATACTGCATACCTTTCAACTATTTTCTCCACCTTTAAAAGCTTTAACCGGGACAAGCCTTATTATCGATTGGCGGAATCATTAAAAATTTCACAATTTGAATTCATTAAATTGATTCAGAAAGAGGCGTTTGGAGTAGACTCAATAATTTCTGTTATGTCATTTAGTATACCTCTTTAATCTCTAAAAGACTTATGAAAAGACTACTTCTTGTCTTAAAATTACTTCTCAGTATGCGTCGGCATGAATTTCGCGCGGCGAGAACCTGGATTAACACAATGTATCCGGGAAAAAAGCTGATGCGAAGGTTGCTGCTCTTTTTTAAATGGTCGGTTGAGACTATGTGGAGAACGATTCCAAATGCAAATGATCGAGTTCAGTTTAAGAACCCGGTATCGAGAACCCCTCTTTGGTTAAAAGATAAAAACCCACTGGAAAATCATCCCTGGAAAGATTCATCTAATTTAAAATTTCCTGATAAAGCTGAAGTCGTAGTTATAGGAGCTGGATTTGCCGGTGCAGGAGCCGCTTATCATTGGTCAAAGCACGGTAAGGACAAAATGGTCGTTCTCGAAATGAATGAAGCAGCGAGCGGTTCAGGTGGCCGTAATGCTGGCGTCGTGACTATGGGCCGTTACTATTACTACGTCCACAGCACAGTTTTAAGGAATTTGGAAAAGTCGCGCCCTGATTTAAGCGAAGAGAAAAAAGTGGCCTATGCTCATGAATTTGCCCGCCCCTATGTGATCGCTGGGGTTAAAAGCAACCAAATGATTGAGCAGACACTTAAATATGAGGGGATCAAATGTGACTATGTAAAAAAAGGCTGGGTCTGGACCACGGATGAGGCAGGCGAAGACAAACTGTTAGCAGCCCAGCGGATGGGTGAGGAGATGGGATTTACCGACTGGATAAGCATCTCCAAAGAGGAGGCGATGGAGAAGGCAGGAATAAAAACCAATAATAATGCCGGTCACTCGCGAGGCACTGCCAATTGGCACCCCGCAAAGTGGATCTGGGGCCTGTTTCAAGTGGCGCTTAAATCACCATATGTAGAGTTATATACCCGCACTAAGGTAAACGCAGTGAAAGATGCAGGAAACCATTATGAAATCTATACGAATCGCGGGATGATCACAGCGCGTTATGTAATTAATGCCACAGAATCACATACCCCCTCATTGTTTAAAGAATTTCATGACATTTTAAAAGCAGGGCAAACCCAGGCTGCTTTTGGCAACAGTTCTGGAGGTACGATGCAACAAGGTGTAGCCATCAGTACGCCACAAATGTTTTTCAGCCGTACAAAAAACGGAATCCTTTTGGGATCGGATATGTCGGTTGTTCCCGACGAGGAGGCCGGAAGTAATCAACCTTCACGTTTTATAACCAAATATGTGGCCGTCTTTTTAAAACCGTTCTTTAGCATTAAAGATATACAAATCACTAATGAGTGGAGTGGGACGGTTGGCATGACTCCCGATGAATTTCCTCTTATTGGCCTCCAGGATGACAAGCGTTTATATATAGTCGGCGGTATGGCAGGTTCAGGGTCAGGTGTTTCTTTCCTCGCGACGCAATTTATCATCTTTAAGATCCTGAAAATTGACAGCCCTGACTATTATCCGGAAAAATATTTTTCCCCACAGCGATTTTTTAAACGCAGCACGAATTGTTGACAGATAATAGTAATTATGACGAAAATTTAATTTTAAAACCTCTTTAAAAAACTGCAGCACATGCCTGAAAATAATAAAATTATTTCTACCGATTCTTTAATGACTGAAAAGCGCACTTTCCCACCGTCGGAGAAAGTCGTGTCCAAATCACATATCAACGCGCAAAAGTATCGCGAGATGTATGATCGTTCCATAAATGACTCGGTTGGATTCTGGTTGGAGCAGGCAGAATCGTTGGATTGGTTCAAGAAACCAACTATCGCTCGTAAGTATGAATGGGATACGAAGGCACGAAAAATTGAACATACCTGGTTTGAAGACGGTGAATTAAACGTCACCGTTAATTGTCTTGATCGCCACTTGAAGACAGACCGACGGACTAAGCCAGCACTGATCTGGCAGGGTGAACCAGATGGAGAAACTAAACAGCTCACTTATGAGGAATTACATAGAGAAGTCTGTAAATTTGCCAACGTACTTAAAGCCCAGGGAGTAAAAAAAGGTGACCGGATTGCGATTTATATGCCAATGATTCTAGAGTTGCCAATCGTGATGCTTAGCTGTGCCCGCGTCGGCGCTATACATTCTGTTATCTTTGGTGGATTCAGTGCTGATTCATTGGCCGACCGGATAAATGATTCAGACTGTAAAATACTTATCACTGCGAATGTTGGATTACGCTCGGGTAAACTGATTCATCTTAAAGATATCTCAGATAAAGCGTTAGAAAATACTTCCACAATTGAAAAAGTCATTCTGGTGAAACGCAATGAGGAACCGTGTAATGTCATCGCGGGGCGCGACCTTTGGTATCACGAGGAAATGGAAAAAGTTGACGCGGACTGTCCCGCTGAGCCACTGAACGCCGAGGATATGCTATTCATCCTCTACACTTCCGGTTCTACGGGTAAACCGAAGGGCGTTGTCCATACCACTGCTGGATACCTTTTACATACCAGCCTTACCTACAAATATATTTTCGACATCCATGAAGACGATATTTACTGGTGCACTGCAGATATTGGTTGGGTAACTGGACACAGTTACATTGTCTACGGCCCCCTCGCTAATGGATCGACCAGTCTCATGTTTGAAGGTGTTCCGACTTACCCTGATCCCGGCCGCTTTTGGCAAGTGTGTGAAAAATACAAGGTAACTGTATTTTATACAGCACCAACCGCGATTCGCGCCTTGATTGCTCAAGGCGATAATTGGCCAGCAGAATATGATTTGAATACGATTCGCGTGCTCGGAACAGTTGGAGAACCGATAAACCCCGAAGCCTGGATGTGGTATTATCGGCACATCGGTCACGAACGTTGTCCGATTGTTGATACCTGGTGGCAAACGGAAACAGGAGGTCACTTGCTTACTCCATTCCCCGGGGCTCATGTTTTAAAACCCGGTAGCGCCTCACAACCGTTTTTTGGCGTAGAACCCATCATTCTGCGCGATGATAACAGCAAGTGTAATGCTAATGAAGGGGGTAAACTCTGTATTAAGAAACCCTGGCCTGGGATGATGCGCACTATGTGGGGTGATCATGAACGATTTATCGATACCTACTTTAACACGTATAAGGATCAATACTTTACGGGTGATGGATGCCGTATCGACGAAGACGGCGATTATTGGCTCATGGGGCGCGTAGATGATGTAGTCAATGTCTCAGGACATCGCATAGGAACAGCTGAAGTCGAAAGTGCATTAGTCAGTCATTCCAAAGTGGCAGAAGCGGCGGTTGCTCCAATGCCCCATGATATCAAAGGGCAGTCGCTCTATGCTTTTGTCACACTCGTCGAGGGTATTGACGAAAACGACGCCTTGAGACAGGAACTGGTAAAACATGTACGCACTGAGATCGGACCCATTGCTACACCTGATAAACTTCAATTCGCAAGTGCTTTACCGAAAACGCGCTCGGGTAAAATCATGCGGCGCATACTGAGAAAAATTGCAGAAGACGCACCTGAAGCTATAGGTGACACGACGACACTGGCCGATCCGCAAGTGGTCGATAAACTGATTGAGGATAGATTGTAATTTTTCAATCCTTCACCTCTATTTCATCCGGCACGTCATAGCCATATTTTTTTAACACAAAGTCCCAGTGTTTAAGAATATTTGAAATCTGGCTTTGGGTCATGGAATAACTATTTTTTCGGTAATTATTCAGTTTTTTATTGTAGGAATCAATGAGCGCGAGAGCGCTTACCCGATTGGGTAATGAAAAATGTTGATAGATTTTATCAACCTCCCCAATCGCATCATTTTCGACCGCGTCTAAAGATAATTCATAAAAATTTTTTGGAGGAATAGAAGCGCGATCATCGAAATATCGCTGCATGAGAAGCCGGTAGTGACGCAGCGTTATCTTCTCAAAATCAATACCCTTATAAGACTGCCAGGCAAATGCAGACATCGTTCTTTGATAATGTTTTAGGGTTGAGGAAAATACAGAATAGGAATTGCGGTGGATATGAATAAATTTTGCATTGGGGTAAAGCTGCAGCAACCAGCGTATTCGACCTGTATTGGCGGGATTTTTTAAAAGCAGTCTTTTATTTACCCCATGAAACAGCGTCAGTTTTTTTAATAGATAGCGGAAATTATTTTCAAACCGCTTTAAGTCGTCAGCTGAAATTCCTTCAAGTAACACTGCGCGATCGAAGTGATTTTCGATTTCTTGGGGAAAATAATAACAGTAGTAATAACACAACGGACCCATATTACCCAAGGCCATTTCCTCTTCCTGCGGGGTGTCAATTGTCAACTTAACATTATCCATCCCACGATTTTCTGGCAATGAACGGCTGAGAATTTTTTTTGACAATCTAACCTGTCCAATAAAATCCCATGGCAATGCAGTTTGAAGAAAATTGATCGATCCGAACTGCGGATCCTGACTGAAGAGATTATGCAGGTGTGTCGTGCCGCTACGCCAGTGTCCGATGATAAAAATGGGGTCAGAAGGCAATTCAAGGTCATTGATTGCACGCGCGTGAATAAGTCGCTCGAATTGATAAAAGGGAATTCGTGCCAGAACGGAAGCGGTTGTGATTAACCCCATAGGCAGCTTTCTCCAACTAAGAGGTTGGGGGCGGCAGAATGCGCGAAGCAAGGTGGTTAGATTACTTCCGCCCAACGGATGCAGCAAAGAAGACTCCACGCTTTAATATCCTAAACGAAAGGACTCAAACTGTTTCGGCGTGTGTGGTCGAGGAAGCATCTCGTTCCTTGAAACTTTCAATTATCTCCGAATTGATAAAGAATCCTTCACACTGCGGTCGAGCCGCCTCGAGCTCTAGTTTCTCGAGGAGTTTATAGTGAGCGAGCGAATCTTCGATTTCGACTGGACCGATAGTGGTTTGAATATCTGGACCGTGACCGGTTAATAAGCTGGAAAGGATACAACCAGTAATTTCACGTGGATCGCGCCCTGCTAATCGCTGAACTTTATCAATACCCAGGCTAGCAAATATTTCCCCCGCTCCATCCGGTAAATAAATCGTCTCTTTGATTTCCTTCGAACACCTAAGTAACCCGCCTGTAGTAAATAGAATATCCTGTTTTTCTTCGATGCGCCTAATGGCATCAGATAAACGGAAACATGGAGGGAACGAATCATCTACGAGAAGAGTTCCTGGTCTTATCCGCTTAACATCTAAGATCCCTGGCACATTGCTCGCGCCGAGTACAAATGAAGCGTCATAAATGGCATCGGGTATTCGCCCGCGAGTGGTTACGACACGAATGGATCCATTAAAGCCAAGGTTTTTGACCAGTTCATTTCTAATTTCCTCTAAAATATCCGATTTCTGATATAGATCACAAAGGATAAGCTCAAGCGGATGAGGCATAACTTCAAGCATGAGTCTCAAGGTCGCATACCCGATTGATCCTAGACCAACAATGGCTACTTTTTCATCAGCAAAATCACGATCGGTTTGCTCAAGCATTCCGGTAATTGTCTTCACGATTGTTGCCGTCGTTGTCGCATGACCCGTTGTTATCGCCGGTAAATTGTCATGGCCATTGATCCAGTTCTTAATACTTCGTCCATAATCTGTAGCCGATGGAATGAGCCCAGTAAGCGAAACAGTACTCGCACCCATTTTAGCTGCTAGTTTTAACGAACTTAAAATATTGTCGCTAAGTGGCTCCTGGTTCTTGTATAGCTCTGCACCCAACCGGGGAAGCATGACGATGGCTATTTTTCCAAATGGTGTCACATAGTAATTGCTGACAAAGGGCTGATGTTGAAACCATTGTCGTGATATTTCATCTTTCGATAGACCGGTGAGCGTAAGGAAAGCATCGGGTATATAAGCCAGTGCAACAGCGTCTACCTGAGGAAAGTCAGTGCGATCGCCATTCTTCCCATTGACCTCTTCTATGTCCAGATAGCTGTTCTTAATTAAGTCCGAAGCTTTACCTAAACTTGAACTGCCGTTAGACTCGTTTGAATGATCATCGATACTTTCGGGAATAAGATCATAAAACTGTCCCAGGCTTTCCACTGTGGGATTGCGCAGGAATACTTCGATTGGTAATTCACGGTTAAAGGCAGAGGTAATATTGGATAATATTTCAACCGCCATAAGAGAATCGCCACCTAATTCAAAAAAATTGTCGTGAATACCAATCTTATCATTCTTAAACGCCCGGTTTAGAATATCACAAAGTATTTTTTCCGTCGGCGTCTGAGGCACGACATATTCTGATCCTAAATCGGAACGCTTTAGGGATGGGATTGGAAGCGCCTTACGATCTATCTTCTTGTTAGGGGTATAGGGGAACTCCTCTACGACCATGTAAGCCGCTGGTTGCATGTACTGGGGCAGACGTTCACCTAGGTAGGCACGCACTTCTGAAACGATGTTATCGTGATTTTCAGTCGGTTGTATATAAGCCGCAAGACTGGGACCACCTATCATATCATCACGCAAAAGCAACACCGCTTTACTTACGACTGGATGTGCATTAAGCACAGTCTCAATTTCACCCAACTCAATCCGGTAACCATGTAATTTAATTTGGGAATCACGGCGTCCTATACATTCAATGGATCCGTTAATCGTATAGCGCGCTAAGTCTCCAGTATTATATAAACGTTCAGTTTTACCCTGGGAAATAGCCAGCTCGATGAAGGACTCATCAGTAAGCTCCGGTTGATGATGGTAGCCTCGGGCTAGACCGTCACCACCAATGTAGAGATGACCGGTAAATCCTGCAGGGAGTGGTTTCAGATTTTCATCTAATATGTAAGTTTTTGTATTAGCGATCGGATGACCAATCACAATTACATCACTTCTCTTTTCAACTTTAGCCACCGTAGACCAGATCGTCGTTTCAGTTGGACCATAAAGATTCCAAACCTCTCCACAATGCATGCAAAGTTGATCGGCTAATTCTGGTTGCAGGGCTTCTCCCCCACATAGAACCTTTAAACTTTCTTTTCCCATCCAACCAGAATCCAGTAACATCTTCCAAGCAGCTGGCGTCGCTTGCATCATGGTTGGATTTGAGCTTTCAATGAGATCGGCTAATCGGCGACCATCCATCGCGTCCATTCGTGAGGCCAGAATAATTTGCGCCCCTGATATGAGCGGCAGGTATATTTCCAAGCCCGAGATGTCAAAAGAAAGTGTCGTTACGGCTAAGAGCCTGTCCTCTTGCTTAATACCAGGTTCAGACTGCATCGAGCTGAGGAAATTCACTAAAGCGCGATGCGAAATTTCCACACCCTTTGGTTTACCCGTAGACCCGGAGGTATAAATGATATAAGCGAGCGACTCAGGGGTTAGTCCATCGACATTAGGTGCAAATTCCGCTTCATCTATTTCTTCAATAAAAACAGATTCCCAATTACCAGCTGGTAATGTGTCCGCTAGTTCACTCTGTGTTACGACAACGGAAGGTTGAGCATTCTCAAGCATCAGCTCCAACCTGTAGGCTGGAAAATCTGGGTCTAAAGGCACATAACAACCGCCAGCTTTAAGAATGCCCAGCAAGCCAACAACCATATTTAAAGACCGATCATTATATAAGCCAACTGGTGAATCTGGTCCAACACCCTTTTCATGCAAGACCATGGCCAATCCGTTAGATTTTCTCTCCAATTCTTCATAAGTTAGAGAATTATCACCGGATACAAGAGCCGTGGCCTTAGGGCATTTTGTCGCCTGTTCAGTGATGAGATGATGCAGGCAGGCATCGACGGGGTAATCGGCAGTGGTTGCGTTCCATTCAACGAGTAGCTGCTTTTCTTCTTTTTTGGAAAGGATATTGAGCTCTGAAATACTTTTTTTAGGATGGGAAATAATTTCCTTGAGCAATTGTTTATAAAATTCGTTCAGACGATCAATCGTTTCCTCTTCGAAGAGATTACGATTATATTGCCAACATCCATAAATATTTCCCCCAGCTTCTTCCACCACGAGTGTAATCTCAAATTGCGCCATGCGTAAATTAAGATCAATTGACTCGATATTCATATCCTCAGCTTTGAATTGATGACCGCCTTGACCGATGAGAAATACGGCAATGCCTTGTTCATCAAAACCTGGAATGCGTTCCATAGCAAAGCTGACTTGAAAGATAGGCGAACGACTAGGGTCGCGTTTTAGCTTTAAACGATCAACGAGTAGCGGGAAGGGATAATTCTGATTTTCTAATGCTCCAATTACCGTTTGATTTGTACGATCCAAGTAATCTGAAAATGAAGGATCGTCTCCTATGCTACTGCGTAATGCCACGGGATTGACAAAGTAGCCGACGAGGTGATGGAACTCCTGGTTAATACGCCCGTGTAGTGGGCTCCCCACTAGAATTTCCTCCTGGTCACAATAGCGATGCATTAAAATTTTAAATGCCGACAAAAGCGTGGTATATAAGGTGACATTTTTATTTTCCGCCAAAGACAACACTCCATTTGTTAGATCTGTATCAAGTTTGAAACCTAAGGTTGCACCATTGAATGTCTGCACAGGCGGCCGCGGGTGATCAGTAGGAAGATCAAGGGTCATTGGTGCTTCCTCCAAGTATTTCTCCCAATAATTAGCCAAGCGTTCACCTTCCGGGCTTTTCAGCATATCTTGCTGCCAGCGTACGAAATCTGAATATCTATGATCAGGTGTCTGGAGATCAGGTTTTCGCCCAGCTTTCAGGGCAAAATAAGTTTCCATCAAATGGTTAAGAATAAGCACCACCGACCATGCATCAGAGACAATATGGTGCATCGCAAGTTGCGCCACATGAGACCCCTTGGCCGTGCGGAAAAGCTCCAATCGACAGACGGGACCCGTTTGTAAATCAAACGGCTTATGCGCATGTTCTACGAGCAGTTCTTTAAGTTCACCATCACTTAGATGCGTGGTATCGTGTTCTCTAAAATCGATACTCCGTCCTTTTTGCAATGTTTGTATCGGCTCTCCGTCTTGCGTAGAGAAAACGAGGTCGAGCATGGGATGCGCATTAAAGAGACTGGCAAAAGCCTCTTTCATAACATCGATGTCGACGTAAGGGGTGATTAACGAACTAAAGACAAGATTATAAGCTGAACTACTTGGGGCGAGGCGATTTAAAAACCAGAGGGCACGTTGCCCATAGGATAAGGGAAAGGCCATCAATTCTTCCCCTGCAGTGACAACTCGAGATATATTCGATGCCTCCGAACTGAAATCAGATTTGAGTAGTAATTCGAGGACGGGTAAGGCCAGTTGTGAAATGTTTGGACCCTGGAGAAATTTACCCATGGGCAAACTAATCCCTAAATTGGATTCCAGGCGATTCATCAATTCTATAGCCATTAAGGAATCGAGCCCAATTGTAGTCAGTGGGGTAGCACGATCAATTTTATCCGCCGTGGTACCGAAAACCTGGGCAACCTGTTCACTTATATAATCCTCTACTATATTATGCCGATCTTCAGACGGAGCCGCGAGTAGTTGTGGGCGAAATGAATGAGCATGGGCACCGGTAATATCTGTGAGGGTATCATGATTAATGACCTTCGAAAACAAATTCGAATTGGCCATCGCTGGATTCAGCTTAAAGATTGCCTTCCAGTTAATACGTGATGCACCTATCTGGACTGGGTTTTTAGGTATTATATTAGCAAAAATGCTGAGTGCTTCCTGCGGGGTGAAACTTTCCAATCCAAGGAGATCGAGATATTTAGCTACGTTTTCATTTCGAGCGACATAGCCCGCCTCGGACAACGCACCCCAGTTAATCGTTAATGCATGAAGCCCTTGGGCGTTTCTATAATGCGCTAAAGCATCGAGAAAGAAATTCGCCGAGGCGTAGTTTCCTTGACCATTGGGACCTATCAGTGAAGAAGCCGATGAAAAAAGAACGAACAAGTCCAAAGGTAAATGTTTCGTTTGTTGATGTAATTGCCAGGCACCAACCATCTTTGGCCGCAGAACCTTTCTAAATTTTTCAGTATCAATTTGAATGAGAAAACCATCATCCAGAACCATAGCGGCATGGATCACACCTTTTAACGGTGGCATTTCTTGATCGATCTTACTGAGCACGTGTTTAACATCATCACTGCTGACGACATCGGCTTTAGCTACTTCAATTCGGGCTCCGTCATTACGCATATGTTGCAGCGCTTCAACTGCCACTTCAGTCGATGCTCCCGAACGGCCCATAAGTACTAAATTCTTCGCACCAAATTTTATCATCCACTTAGCTACTTCCAGACCAAATCCACCAAGTCCGCCCGTAATGAGGTATGTCCCATCGGCGCGGAATAGTGTTTCCTGATTGGAAGGCAAACCAACAGGGATAGAATCCGCCCTTAAAGTGAGTACATTTTTGCCAATGTGTTTTGCTTGGGCAAAATAACGAAACGCGTCGACCGACTTGGTGATGGGAAAAGATTTAATCGGCAGCGGCTTTAGTTTTTTTTCTTCAAACATCTCCGATATTTCGCGCAACATCGTAGTGATAAACTCTGGTCGCTCTTCAATATGCTTTGAGAGATCAACCGCAAAATACGACAAGTTATTTTTAAAAGGCTCGAGCCCTATTTTCGTATTTTGATATATATCTACTTTACCGATTTCTAAAAATCTTCCATAAGGTGCGAGAACAGATAGACTTTTTGTGATAAATTCGCCCGCTAACTGATTTAAAACGACGTCTACCCCTTCACCCTCGGTAATTTCCAGGATTTCATCGGCAAAATCCAATGACCGCGAATCCATCACATGTTTTATCCCCTGGTTTCTAAGGAATTCCCGTTTTTCAGGTGATCCTGCGGTGGCAAAAACTTCAGCTCCCAAATGCTTGGCCATTTGTATCGCAGCCTGACCGACACCCCCTGCACCCGCATGAATAAGTACTTTCTCTCCTTTTTGGAGATGGGCCAGATAATTCAATGTGTAATGGGCAGTGAGGAATACAATCGGTAATGTTGCCGCTTGCTCAAATGTATGATTGGACGGTTTTGGGAACACTAATGCTTGATTTACCGTGGCATAAGAGCGACAGCAATAGGGCACCATGCCAACTACATCATCTCCAACCTGATATTCAGTGACATCTTTACCAACCGCAACAATAGTCCCTGAACATTCGTCACCCAGCCACTTCAAATCCCTGCTATTACCCGGATACATGCCGATGACTTTCATCACATCACGGAAATTCAATCCAACCGCCTCAACATTAATTTCGATTTCCATCGAATCTGGAGATCTACGCTCCGTCTCATTCAATTGCAGATTGTTTAAAATGCCAGGGGTAGGGATTTCCAACCGGTAAGGAAGTACCCTGTCGTGTCTCACCGCATTCTTCGTCCGCGCGGGAAGTTCATCTGTTAATACCTTTTCTAGACGATTGACATAACGCTCCTCACCGCGGTATGCGATTTCAATTTCGTCGTCTGAAGAAATGACTTCGTCGACCAAAAATCCCAGGTCATCTGGAGTAGTTGATGTTTCCAGATCTATTACTGTCCAATGATAATCATTATGCTCATTGTTTGCCACGCGAGCGAGACCCATTAACGGGGCCGAAACAATGCGCTCGATTACTTCGTTTTCCCTTACTGATTGAGCACCCTGCGTGATCAACCAAACACGCGGTGCCGGTGATGGTTCGTATTTAACAAGCGTTTGAATCAAATTTAATACATTTAGGCAACCTGATTGCTGAGCCTCTTCGAGGTTTTCAGGCGTAGTCATATCAGCGGTGGGATGATCAAGGCTCCACATATGAATTACGCCCTGCATAACATTCCGCTCAAAGTTGAGGGAAGCAAATAGCTTCTCCATGTCTTCTAACTGCTCAGGATTAATCTTATAGTTGTTTTCGTTTTCCTGAACAAAGCTTTTACCTTCGTGAACCATCACATAATTTCTGCCCTTCTCTTTCAAACGATTAGACAAAGTCTCAGCGTAACCATTTTGATCAGCGAAAATTAACCAAAATTTATCTTCATTCGCATCTGCATCGCTGGATTCAACTAATTCTTCCTCTAGCAAATGTTCAGAAGCTTTAGCCATTAATAATGTCTGAACGGAATTATCATCTTTATGAGTATTGACAAAGGAAATTACGTTACGAAATTCCTGTTTATTGAGCAGATCTTCCCACTCTTGACGCAGGAGCAATGCGCTAGTAGACCTTATATCGGTATCGGTATATCTCCACCACCCGGGTAGCAGACCAAAAACCAGGTCAAGAAAAAGACGAGGTGAGGTGACCTCAAGAAACATCAATATGCCCTCTTCGGTCATCAGTTGATTGATGTGACGTAAAGTTTGTTTTAGATCAGCAGTAGCGTGCAGAACATTAGTGGCTAACACTAAATCATAAGAATGAGGGGCAAAATTCTGTTCAAATGGTGACTTTTCAATATCGAGTAGCTGGTACTCAATAAAATCATATTCCTTAAATTTTTCTTTAGCTGTTGACGTGAATAATGGCGAAATGTCGGTAAAGAAATATTCAGTACGATCAGCCGGTAATACTTGAAGTACACTTTCAGTCAATGAACCCGTTCCACTTCCGATTTCCAAAATGCGAAGTGGCCTGGTTCCTGAAAAATTTTCCGCGATTGAGGAAATAGCTGTCTGAAACAAACCGTTATAAGCCTGAAAATCGGAAGAAAACTTATAAAAATTCTCCAGTTTTCCCTGATCACCACTTGGAAAAACAACATCAAGGGGATCGATCTTTCCAGAAAGGACTTCTGCTAAGACATAACCACAATCGATCAGTAATCCCATTTCCGCTGACAGGTGGGGGAAATCTGATTTTAAATTGTTACAAAGTATATCTAAATTCTGTTTTTCTGGAAATTTTGAAAACTCCCACTCTCCATTTCTTGTTGCTCGAACCACCTTCTCTTTTATTAAAACGTCAAAAAGAGAATGGTTAAATAAACGAAAATGCTCCTTCTTTATACCCAACAGTTCAAATAAACCTTCTTTCGATACCAGATCACCTTTTTCTGGATTCCAACCCAGCTTGATCAAAGCCGTGAGAACAAAATGTAAGCTCAGGTGCTCCATTCTAGGGATGAAGTCATGAACATAGCCTTCTAAATTAAATTTTTTATAGTTAGGGGTAATTTCAGGTACTAATTTTTCTACAATCTGTGTAGGACTTAGGAGTTCGACAGGATCAAGAAGTGCTCCCGGTAATCCTGAGAGGGCCCACTTAAACATAAGAAGGCAGTTTTCAAAATCATCCACTGTTTTTGACTCGGACTGATCTACACGTTGAACACGAAAACCTTTTATCTCTGCGATGATTGAGCCATCGTCATCAGCAATCTCAAGGTCGTACTCAACCCGGTCATCATCATCATTAATTAATAACGTGTGGCACCAGAGATGCGTACTTGGACTTTTATAAAAGCGACAGCGTTTGAGAGCAATGGGCATGAAAAAATTATCACGCGCTTTTCTCTTTTCATCCTTAAACCTTGTTTCCTTACCCCCTTGAAAACAGGCATCCAGGACTGCAGGTTGGAAATAATAATTATCTATATTTTCTAAAATAGCATCTGGAACCTGTATCTCAGCCAAAGATTCGCCGTCTTTTCTCCATATTTTTTGTACCTCTTTAAAACAGGGACCAAACTGATAACCCACATCATCGAAATCTGAATAAATTTTAGCGTGATCTATCTCGTCTGCTAAAATAGATTTTAAATGTTGAAGGTCTAACTTGCCAGGTTCGCGTGGCGAGAGCTTCAGAAACCGACCTTCGGCATGAACTTCCCATTCGCGGGTAGAGGTGTCAGTAGAACTATAAATTTTAAAAGAATCATCAGATTCATCACAGGTAAATTGAAGTGTAATGAGGTCGTTTTCTGACAAAAACAAACCCTTAAGAATTTTTACATCCTCAATAACATAAGATTCATTGGGATAGAGCTCATTAAGCGCGGCAAGCGCGGTCTCTACATAGGCCGCGCCAGGAAAAACCATAGAATCATGAAGTCGGTGATCTGCCAAATAAGGCAGGGCTCGAGGGTCCAATTCACATTCCCAAGTTGAGCTTGGTGTATTCAATTTTTTACCGAGTAGCGGGTGAATAATTGAACCTAATCGGTGGTCCTCAGAAATGGCCGATTCTAACCAGAACCGTTCGTGCTCCCAGGGATAAGAAGGGAGATGAATAAAGTTACCTTCCTTGCTGTATAACGTATCTAAATTTATCGGATAGCCTTGGGTATATAAAGCAGCCAAAGATTCGAGTATTATCTGGTGATCCGATTCTTTGCGCCGCAAGGTAGGCAAGACTATTCCTTTTTTTCCCGTATGTGCCAGGCATTCCATAACGGAACTGGAATGAGACGGATGTGGCCCAAGCTCGAGGAAAAGCGTATGATCCTTACTAATCATTTTTTCAATCGCTGGACCAAAAAGAACGGCTTCCCTGACATTGCGCCACCAATAACCGGCATTCAGTTTTTTTCCTTCGAGAACATCACCAGTAACCGAGGAATAAAATGGGATTTTCGCGGTGCGCGTCTTGATCCCTTTTAGGACTTGAATTAATTCGTCCTTAATAGGATCCATTTTGTGGGTATGGAAGGCATAGTCTACTTTCAACCAGCGAACGAATACCTGTTCTTTTTCAAGCGGTTCAATTAAAGTTTCTAAAATTTCAGTTTCACCAGCTAAGGTTACCAACCCGGGACTGTTAATGGCGGTAATCGCAATTTGATTTTCGTAACCTTGAATTAATTCCTTGGCCTTATCGGACGAAATAGCAACCGCCACCATACGGCCCGAACCACGAGTCGTCCCTTGTAAACGACTGCGGTGATAAATAATTCTTATCGCTTCATTGAGCGTATAAATACCTGCACAGTAAGCGGCAGCAACTTCACCTACACTATGCCCTATCACAGCTGTCGGGGTCACCCCTCTCGCTTTCCATAAATCAACTAAAGCTATTTGTAAGGCGAAAATGGCCGGTTGAGCGATCGCTGTATCATCTATTCTTGAGTTAGCCTCACCCCGTGATAATTCTTTAATAAGAGACCAAGAAGCATATTTACTTAAAAGTCGGTCACACTTTTCAATTTTTTTCCTAAAGATCGGATCATTTTTCAATAGCTCCCGACCCATTGCCCACCATTGCGGTCCCTGACCGGTAAATATAAATACAATTTCGCTATTATTTTCTGCTTTTGCTCTTCCAGTGACAAGGCCCTTGACTTTAGTTTCCGCCAGATAGTTGTTGAGCTTTTCTACGACTTCATTTTTCGAAAAAGCAACCAGTGCCAGGCGATGGTCATGATGACCTTTGCCGATACTAGCTGAGTGCGCTAAATCTGGAAGAGACACCTCCTTGCCATTCCATTTACCTGAAATTAATTCTACTAGAGATTCAGCATATTTCTTTAATGACTGCTGTCCTTTTCCCGAGAGAGGGATGAGGTAGGGCTCAGAGGATTTACCTTTTTTAATCTTTTTACGCCTTTTCGCTGCCGCAGGAGCTTCTTCTAAAACCACGTGGGCGTTTGTTCCTCCAAAGCCAAAAGAATTAACGGCGACTACAGCCGGACCCGATCCATTACCATTTAGCGGTTCTAATGTTGTCGGAACCCGTAACCGGAGCTTTTTAAAAGGTATATTTGGATTAGGATTTTCAAAGTTCAGATTGGGAGGAATCTCCCCATATTTCAGGACTAAAGCAGCTTTGATTAATCCAGCGATACCAGAAGCAGATTCTAAATGGCCAATATTCGTCTTAACCGACCCGATTACACACTCCTCACCTGCTTTTCTTCCATCAGCTAAAACATTACCTAAAGCCAGAACTTCAATGGGGTCGCCAACCGGCGTTCCCGTACCGTGCGCTTCCATGTAGCAAACTTTTTTCGGTGAAATTCCCGCTTGTTTATAAGCCTCATAAAGCATAGCTTCCTGGGAAAATTGACCGGGTACAGTCATCGCGCTTGTGCGACCATCTTGATTAACGACGCTCGCGCGAATTACCGAGTAAATTGGATCTTTATCCTCGAGCGCTTGATCGAGCGGTTTGAGAACAATGATTCCCGCTCCCTCTCCTCGAACATAACCATTTGCCCTTTCATCAAAGGCATAACACTTGCCATCAGGTGAGAGCATAGAAGCTTTACTGAATCCGATCGTTGAATCGGGTGTAATCAGTGCATTGACTCCACCCGCAAGGGCGGTGTCACACTGTCCATCCCAAATACTACTACAGGCAAGATTTACAGCAACTAGTGCTGATGAACAGGCGGTGTCGACCGAGAGGCTCGGGCCTTTCAAATCAAAGAGGTAGGAAATCCTTCCTGATGCAATGCTAAGCGTGCTCCCACTGTTGGTATGCACATCGACATCATTAGGACTTTTCATTTGAATATTTGCATAATCATTACTCGATATGCCAACAAATACTCCCGTACGAGTCCCAGCCATCCGGTCAGGCGATTGACCTCCATCTTCCATAGCTTCCCAGGCAACCTCCAGCAACCATCGCTGTTGAGGATCCATCCTCAAGGCTTCACGGGGAGAGATACCAAAAAATTTAGCGTCGAACTGGTCAATAGGATTCAGAAATCCTCCCCAGCGAGTGATCATTTTGCCCGCTAAATTGGGATTTGGGTCATAATATTGATCGAGATTCCAACGATCTTCAGGGACTTCGACGATAGCGTTGCCGCCGCCGCGTAAAAACTTCCAGAATGAAGCAGAATCAGTTGCTCCGCCAGGAAATCTGCAACCAATTCCAATAATCGCGATAGGGCATTTCCCTTGGTTAATCATTCGGCTGCCTCCAAAAATAAAATGTTAGGCACACCCTTTTTAAGGGTATACTTTCTATACAAGCTTTTCATACTGATTATTCAACTATCTTAATGGATAATGAGCCCTCTTTTGTCTAGATAAAATCTAAAAAAATAACGGTGCTTATCATGCATCAAACGATCGCTTATCAGGGCCACCTTTTGCTGCATTTTTCGATGTATAATTATCCAAGTTTTGGAGTCTTGGAAAGATATTTAACGAGTGATCAAATACGATCATCTGGACATATATGTTCGCTTATCTTTCAAGATTATATTGATGATTATAGAAGACTGGAATCTAAAATGCCTTTACAGCCATCAAAAGAATGGCTTAGGCAACCCCCCTGATAATTCAGGCCACACTTGGCAGGTTTAGTAGATACCAACAATCGCTATTCATTCTGTCTATTAAAAAATAGTTGCACGTTTTAGAAGAACATAATTACTGATGATCATGATTTATGTGGCTAAACTATAATTATTCAATAAGAATCATTGTTCTTTTTTAAAGAACATTTTGCCCTTTTATTAATATAAGACATACCGCATTATGCTATTAAAGGTCATTTTTGAAATAAAATGCCCTTTCAGTCAACACGCAAAGGAAAGTTAGGAAAATACCTTAAAATGATATAATTTTGACATTAAATCAGGTTATAAGGATTTAACGTCGTGATTGACCGTAGATTGGAAATCTTTCAAAAGAAATCCATTCAACTATCGTAATTTCCCAAAGATAACACGAATATATGAAGCTTACTGATATTGCCCTTAGAGAACCGCGATTTACGCTATTGATTTCTCTTTTTTTATTTATTGGCGGAATAATTGCTTTTTGGCAACTGCCACGATCCGAAGATCCTCCTGTAGTATTCCGTTATTCATTGATTGTCACGAAATACCTGGGGGCTTCTGCTCAACGAGTGGAAAGTCTCGTAACGCGAAAAATTGAAGAGGCGGTACGTGAAATCCCGGAGGTAGAAACCATTAATTGCATATCACGCAAAAATGCTTCGATCATTCTAGTTAAAATACATGACCGTTACCAAAATATTCGACCCATCTGGAATCGATTGCAGCGTAAAATTGATAGAGTAAAAAGTGATTTACCGGAGGGTGTTAATGAACCTATCCTCAATGATGAGTTTGGTGAAGTTTTTGGTACAATCGTCACCATCTCTGGGGATTCTTCCTATGCTAAATTAAGAAAAGTAACCGAAATGGTTCATGATGAGTTACTCTACCTCGATGTTGTTTCCAAGGTCATCACTTTAGGTGATCGTAGTGAAAGTATAATGGTTAAATTTTTTGACTCAGATATGGCCGATGCGGGAATTTCCCCTTACCATTTAATCAAATATCTTGAAGCGCAAAATGTTATCGCCCCGGGAGGGAGTATCAGGGAAGGGAATTCGCGCTACGCGGTAGAATTGGCGGGTGAGTTATCATCGATAGAAGATATAGAAAACCTGGAGGTTTCCCTCCCCGATGATGACGAATCCTACTATTTAGGGGATTTAGTAGAAGTTAAACGCCAGTTCCAGCATCCACCGGTCAGTATATTGAAATCTTCGGGAACTCACGCTCTTGGTCTCGCGGTATCTATGAGAAAAGGTGGAAATATCGAAAAGATGGGTCGTGAAGTGAAATCCCTGCTCACCGAGTTAAGAGAAAAAGTGCCGGAAGGTATAAAATTAGATCTCATCGCATTTGAACCTGAGCGTGTCTCGAATCGGGTGAACGCCTTTTTCGGTAATCTTCTGCAAAGTCTAATTATCGTAATGTTTATCCTTATGATTACCCTGGGGCTGCGTACTGGGTCTATAGTCGCGAGTATGATGCCATTAACTTTTCTTACTACACTCGTCATTATGCTGGGGCTTGGCATTAATATAAATCTCGTTGCTCTTGCCGCATTCATTCTCGTCTTTGGTATCATCGTCGATACCCACATCGTTATATCCGAACGCATCCTCACCTTGCGCGAGGGCGGCGAAGCTCCAATCCCTGCCGCGGAAGCATCTACGTATGAATTACATGGCCCACTTATTACCGCGGCCTTGACTACTTTATCCGGGTTTATCCCTATTTATCTCGCTGAATCTACAGCGGGTGAATATGTCTCTCCACTCTTTACTATCGTTGCGATAACTCTCCTCTCATCAACTTTTTTTGCCTTCACCCTCACCCCTTTGCTTTCAGTTTATTTATTTAAAGTAAAAACGCATAAGGAAAAAATTTTATTAGATCATGCAGGTTACCGTTTATATCATCGTCTTCTCCTGTGGATGTTACCGCGCCCCTTTTTCATTCTTATCCTTACGCTGCTTTTATTTTTGGGTTCGTTATATTGTTTTCGCTTTGTCCCAAAAGTTTTCTTCCCGCCATCAGATCGCCCAATCTTTACCCTGGAAATAGAATTTCCCGCGGGTACGGTGATTGAGTATACAGAAGAGACGGTGGACGCCGTTGACACCTATGTAGAGGCTAATCTCCGGGCTGATAAAAATGGCGGGGAAGGTATCATCAATTGGGCAACTTTTGTTGGTCGCAATGCCCCACGCTTTATTCTTAATCACCGAACGAATGAATATAATCCTGAATACGCTTATTTTCTTTTTAATCTCACCTCAGTTAAATTAATTCCTGAGATGATCCAATCTATAGAGAACTATTGCACAATGAACTTTCCTAATGCGCAAATTCGTGCGCGCGCCTTAGAATCTGGACCCTCCGTTGGATACCCGATTAAGGTCCGCGTTTCAGGGGAAGACGTTGATGGTATTTTCAAGATCGTCGATGAAGTTAAAAGTAAACTTCGCTCAATTGAAGGTACATACAATATACATGATGATTGGGGCCCACCGGTAAAAAAATACCGAGTCGTAATCGATGAAACGAAAGCCAGTCTTGCCAGTATTACTCATGCCGATGTGGCGATATCCCTCCAGGCACTACTAACGGGATATCCTGCCACAACGATGCGCGAAGGTAATATCATTATCCCTATTAATGTTCATGCCACCATCGATAGTGACAATGAGATTGAAAAGATTGAAACATTGAATATCCATTCAATAATCAAACGGGGGACACCCGTAATCCTCAAAGATATTTCTGAAATCCAAGAAGTTCGTGAACCCTCATCTTTCGTGAGGAGGAATTTCCAGCGCACAGTTACCGTGCAGGCTGACATTCAGAAGGGGATCCATGCTAAAGATGTGGATATCCAATTAAAACAGTGGATTGCAGAGCAAAAACATAAATGGGGGAATGATCACAGTGTTTTGACCAGTGGCGAAAGCGAGGAATCCAGCAAGGCTAATAAGTCTATTATCAATAAGCTTCCCTGGACTGCCTTTTTAATTGTCCTCCTGCTTATTCGACAAACACGATCCTTCCGTAGAACTTTTATTATTGTCTGCGCTGTTCCAATGGGGCTCATCGGTGTAGTTTTCGGTTTGCTTGTCACCCAACAGCCTTTCGGATTTATGACCCTTGTAGGCGTTGTTTCTCTCACGGGAATCGTCGTTAGTAACGCGATCATTCTTATCGACCGCATTCGCATAAACCTGGAAATTAAGGGTCTCTCTTCTCAAGAAAGCATCGTTGAAGCGTCATTAAACAGATTACGCCCTATTCTTCTAACGACTGCTACGACCATTGGAGGGATTCTTCCCCTTTACTTTAGAGGTAACCCGACTTTTCAGCCGATGTCGGTGGCGATTATCTTTGGATTATTATTTGCCACCCTCCTCATCCTTGGAATTGTCCCATTGCTCTACTCAGTGCTCTTCCGCGTAGATTTTCGCAATTATACTAACAGCGACTGAATCAAGGATCGGGTTAAACTCCCTCATTCCTCGTGATTACTTCGGTTTTTTGACGCCCTGTAACACGGTAAGTAATGCCGGACCAGGTAATGATTTGCCCGATACCCGAGCGACAGATAGTAAGGAAATGGACAAAAATCCAGAAAAAAGTCGCGAAACGTTCGAGGGCAAATGTCGGCTTCAACGCCTCTAAATGTTTACCGCTGAACAAAGTTTTCATTAATTCAATGCGCTGATATGCACGCATTTCGTTGAGCACAAATACGAAAGCAATAGGGATGGAAGCTTTGAAATAACCAGCAAATATCGCGCTCCATGCGGTTAATGTTGCACATAGATAGAGAGCGGTTACAGAAAGGCCCGACCACCAGGCCCAGGGTGCGTATATGCGCACGTGAAAATATTGCCTCCAGCTAAATTCAAACATTGATGACCAATTATAATCTTCAGGACTGGGCAGCATAAGCGAACGCAGATAGGCAATTTTTTTTCCAGCCTTGCGAACATGATAGGCAGCCTGTAAGTCATCATTAAAGGCCCCCACAAATTTGTCGGTGAGATCTATTTCTTCATGGAATTCTCTTGTCAACGCATGCGCCCCACCCCACATCAAATTACCCCATTCGGGTCCACCCATTGTAGCCACCGATCCATTGACAACACTTGCCGTCAACATCCCCAGATTACGGTTCATTGGGATAATCCATCGGTAACCGGACGAGGCGGTATGGGTGCCTTGGTTCAGAGGCCCTAGCAATTGCCGCAATAAATTCCGCGGTGGGAGAATATCCGCATCACTAGCGGCAATCAGTGCGTCCTCATCGCGCAACTCTCGCAATGCCCGAAGTTGATTATGTACCTTTTGTGCGCCGGTCTCGCACAGACCTGCAATTACAAGCTGCACCCTTTTTAACCCTGGTGACACTTCAGGTAATCCTTGAGCTGCAGGTTCCACTTCAGGTCTCCAAATCAATTTATCATCGCTCAGTCCGATCCTGTCTCGAAGCTTACAGTAAAGGGGGTCACGTGTTGATTCTACCGAGAAAATCACATGATAATTCGGGTAATCCTGATTGAGTAACTCGCCTACATATGGTTCGAAATTATGGCGAATCCCTTTCATCGGGGCCAGTAAAACAGCTGGTAGCAGCGGTTTTGGGAAGGGAGCAGCCAAGCGCTCGTCCTGCCACCGCATTCTGATACGATACATAAATACATTAAACCATCCGAAAAGCCCCTGTAGTAACCAAAGTCCCCACAGTACCCAGATCGCAGTTTCAACCGACGAAGTCATAAGCTATTAATTAAATTTTGGTGTTTAGTTTTAAATGATAAAACATGTCTTCACATCTTATTCTAAATAAAAATGGTGAATTATAGGTGAGGGGGGATTAATTTATGACCCATAATATAACTCCCAGATCAGGACAAAAGCGGTGGCAAAATCCATTGGCTTTTCTTCAACCCATCGCTTTACCTCGTCAGTATTATACCATTCACCGCACTCGATTTCCTCCTGATTAAGATTAAACGGCCCTTCATGGAAACCGCGATAGACCCAGACAAACTCATATCCCGTTTTTGGACATACATCAATTTTGAAGAGTCTTTCAGGTTGCTCTTCGAATGTCACATTAAGTTCTTCATTTACTTCGCGTATACAAGCTGCGTCATAATCTTCACCTGCGTCGAGATGTCCAGCCACTGAAGAATCCCATTGTCCGGGAAAATTATCTTTGAGCAGCGATCTTTTTTGCAAAAAAAGCTGTTCCTGTTTATTAAAAATCAAAATATGCACGGCGCGGTGCTTTAATTTCTGTCGGTGAACTTCCGAACGCGTCTCTTGTCTGAGAACTTTATCCCCATCGTCGACTACATCTAAAATCTCATCTTTTATCATAAAATTAATTTTTATTATCTACAGAATTTATTTTCATTCATAATTTAGCGATAATAAACGATCCGAATATTCAAAGGGAAGCTAACGGTCATCGACCATTTATGTCACAAAAAAACGAACCCCGTAGAAGGGTTCGTTTACTAGAAAGGATTTTGATTTGCTGATAGCTGAATCGTAAAGTCTATTATAAACCTTTCTTTACAAAATCGACGATGTCGTCCTCTTCCTTGATTTTAATTACCAGCTGATTTTCTGTATTCTCACCCACATAAGGTATTGCTGCCGCAGCCATGAGGGGAACATACTTTCTTAAATCCTCACTTCCATCTTTGTTCTTAACATAAATACTCCACACTTGGGTCGGGCTCTCATTATTTTCTATATCGCGATTGTCACGTGAGGTCATCCGCAAATACTTTTCATATGTGATTATCGGGACTATTTGTTCTTGCATCCCGATCATTTCCACCCTGGGAGGAGTAAAAACGGTACTATTCACATACCTGACCTTACCATTTTTATCAATAACTGGTGTAGCAATCGTTCTGTACCCTCCATTAGACTGACCATAAATAGGGCTGGTCTTAGTTTTAAAATCGGTCTGAGGTTCACTTACTCCATAAGAAACATCGATAACCATATCGGCATTATCAATCACTGGCGCTTCATAATATCCTCTGCCGGATAATGCAGTCTTAATATATTGGGAAACTTCCTGAAACTCTAAATCGTCCTCGTTGATCTGGACGTTTGAACTGACAATTTTATATGATTTAAGTTCTTTAACATTTGGATCGGGATTATTAATCGCGTCAACTTTAAAGGAATAGGTCGATGAGCAACCTGCAAGAACAAACGCGGCAAGAAGTGTAATAAAGAGGGTGAATCCAATTTTACTCTCATGCATGTTTTACTCCTTTTGTGAAAAACGACCCGATCAATGTATGACTAAATTTAATTAATTAATATATTCTTAAAAAACTAATTTTTCGCTCTTAATTCATCCAGTTCTCTTTCAAGTCTGCGTATTTGTTCTTCGGCTGATAATTTTCGTTCTTCAGCCTGACCGATAGCCTGACTGCGTGAAAGTGCTGATTCCAATTCTGATTGTAGTTCTTTTAGCCGTTTTTCCGCATTGCGCGCTCTAATCTCTGCTTCCGTAACTTCAGTTTCTGTAATCCTCATACCTTCAGCAATAGCTAACTGTTTAGCGCGCATGGCTTCAGATTCAGCCTTCGCTTTACGCATTTTTGATAATTCCTGCTGATGTGCCCTTTGCTGGGCGAGCGTCTCTTGATCTTTTCGCTCCTGGGCTTCTTTCGCGGCACCGATTAAACCACCGATGACAATACCAGCAGCTGCACCGATTGCTGCCCCTTCACTAGTTTTACCACTTTGATGACCGATGATCGCCCCCCCCATAGTACCTGCCATTGCTCCTTTCATAGCCCCACGTGAGGTAGTTGAACCAGTTGTTGTTGTACAACCACTGGTAACGGCAAACAGCATTAGCATATTAAGTAGAAATTTTATTTCTCGAGTATGAATAGTCATGACAAGCTTTAAGAAAATTTAATTACCCCCTTGTCTCCTCGTTATTTGGATTATTTGATATGAGCATATTATATCGAATTTATTCACGTCCAATTTCATCGCTTAGGTAAATATTATTGGGTTGATTTATTAATAGCAGATAAGCGCATAAGCTCTATCCCTTAAACCTTCTTTTTTCAAGTAAAAACTAGACGAACTGGCAATTGAAAAGATAATGGCATAACAGACAAGGGAAAAATTGACATGTTTCGGGGGACAGCGTTTATTATTAACAATTTATGACATTTGAGGTCGATCATTGGCGGTAAAAAATTTAACTTTTTTGGCACTAAACTTTCCTCATGCGATCTAACGAAATATAATTTCTTTTAAGATACTCATAAAGTCATCCATCGAGTAAGATTTACCATGGCAGCTAAAAATGCTAAAAGTAGCCTCTTTTCCAGAGAGAATATTTACCAATTTGCCGGGCTATTGATTTCCATCGTCTCAATCAGTTTAATCTATGAATTACCCAAATTAGGTATTCGTGCGCAAGCCGGTAAAATCCAAATAACCAATACATTAAAAGCAACTCAGCAATCGGATACCGGTTTCGTACCCGAACGCACAATATTTGTTATTATTAAAGATTACGAGCAACAGGTCTGTTTCACCCTAATGGTCTGGGCGATGATGATCATTATCTATAAACTTCGCCAAGTCTGGCAGGAAAAATCTATTTTAAATGATAATTTGTTGGATATAGAAACGGGTGAGAGAATCATTCCTGAAGAAGCCCTTGCTCACTCAAAAGAAGTGGAAACACGTTTCTTCAATATACAACAATACGCAAATAAATTATTACCCCGTATCGTGCTCACCGCACTTCGAAGGTTTCATTCTTCGCACTCCATTCAAGATGTCTCTCAAGCGGTGAGAGAAATATCAGAATCAGAAGCGGATCGACTCGATTCTGAACTGTCCCTCGTCCGTTACGTGGCATGGGCGATCCCGTCGGTCGGATTTGTCGGCACCGTACGTGGGATCGGAGAAGCATTGACCAAGGCTGACCAGGCGATAAGGGGCAATATCCAAGGCGTGACTGATTCTCTCGGCCTCGCTTTTAATTCTACGTTGATTGCCCTTTTTCTCAGTATTATTCTTATGTATTTCATTCACCTTTTGCAGTCCCGGCAAGAAAGTCTCATCCTCGAAACCGAAGAATACTGCAGAAATCAACTCCTCGCTGTAATGAAAATCCCTTATAAGGAAGAAAGCGAGATATCGATTATTTGATAACCTGAATTTTTCTCCCTTAGATAATGATTAATACACTCGGGTTGGAATTTTGTGATGAAGGATTTCTTGCCGCGGTGCGAGTAGGTGAGCAGGAGCGACTTGTCCCACTGGAAAGGGATGGCCCGTCGAGCCCAGGTTTCGTTTATTTTAATGGGAACGACTATCTTGCCGGAAGGGAAGCTGAAAACCTCTCTCGAATCCATCCACGAATTGTCACTGATACTTGCTGGGATCAACTCTCTCTTCGCCCTTCTATAATTTCGGCGAAAGGAAAGAATCCATTATTTTCCGAACTCGCATTCCATCATTTAAAACATCTATGGTCTCGATTAAATGAGAGTGGTCTCCTTGCTGAAAAAGTTGTTTTGGCTCTGCCGGGTCATTACATCGCTATTGAGGACGACGAGGAAGAATTAGAAATCGGACTTATCTTAAGCATGGCGCGTGATTTAAAAATCCCTTTAGCGGGGATCGTTGATATGGCCTGTGCTTCAATCATTCCCAATCTTCCCTCGATTGATACACGCCCTTTTACTGCCCTCCACCTTGACATTCATCAACATACTATCGTCGTAACTGTGATAAGAGTAAGTGAGGTGATTGAAAGACAACATATCGTCCGTTTCCCAGATTTGGGCTATGCTCATATAATAAATGAATTAATGCCAAAACTAGCCAATCGCTTCTTAAGCCAGACCGCTTTTGATGTTACCCATGATGGAAAAACCGAGCAGGCATTCTACAATCAAATACGGCACCTCATCGATGAGTTACGCTACGCACCTGAATGTTCCCTTGAACTGGGTGGACTAAAACGACCGCGCCAAATGGTTGTTACTCTTGATTCCATCGCAAAAGATCTCGATATAATTAACGATTCCATTGTTCAGGTTGTAAGCAAAGCATCTTCTATTGTTGGAGATAGACACTGCTCGCTCTACCTAACGGATCGCGCCTCTCGCGTACCTGGTCTTTCAAATAAGCTAAAGAGATGGAAAGATTATCATCTTATTCATTTAGATATTGCTTCAGCGGCGAAAGGTAGCGCCACCTTTGCAGTGGATACCCCACTCGTGGAATCCCTTGATCAGACACCTGTCCTTACTCAAATACTCATTGACGAATCAGTATTTGTTACACCTGCCCAAAAACCTGAGGAGAATACACTGCCAGTTGATGCCACCGTTGACTCAGAGAAACCACACCCGAAAGACCCTCCTCGTCCTACCCATATCGTATATGAAGGAATCTCCGTTCCCCTAGAAGGGGATCATTTTATTATTGGGACCGAAATTGATAACGGCCAAAATGGACTTCGCATAAATTCAGATAATAAAGCCATGGCAAAACAACACTGCCATATTTACTTTACGCGCGAGGGTTTAAAAATCGAAACGGAATATGCCGACACCACACACCTCAATAAACAACCAATCGCCAACACACAATATTTAGCAACCGGTGATTCAATCACCTTGGGAAATAAGGACCAGTTAGTCGAATTACTCCTTATTCATAATCCCTCTTGAGAGTCCACACTCCTCTATTAAGGATTGAAGTTCATGCTTAACGAAAACCTAAAACCTCAGATTACAAGCAGCGATCATGCCGAAAAGGAAGAGACAGGTTCAAGCATTTAGCGTAAGTTTCCTCGATTGCATATGTTGCGGATTCGGCGCTGTCATTCTGCTTTTTGTTCTCACGAGTGGCAAAAAAGCAGAAGCTCGTAATGAGCAACTTTCTGATGTAAGTGTTGATCTCGGTAAATTACAAAAAAATATTAAAGCAGAAGACGTACGCCTTCGTCTTCTTGCCAGCCTTCTTGAAGAGAATGAATCACAATTATCGAAGTTGACCGCCGAAAAAACCACGCTCGAAAAAACCCTGGAGGCTAAAAATGATGATTTAATTTTACTCCTCACCTTACTCGCTGAGCTTGAAGAGTCTAAGGATACCCTTCTCGGCGAATTAGATGAGATTCCGACAATTGAAGAAGAAGTGCTGGTCCCCATACCTAATTTTATAAGAAGACAATATCTAACCGATTTTAAAATGGATGGTGAACGCGTATTAATCATCGTCGAGGCATCTGGAGGAATGCTCGACGATGATACGGATGCCATTCTTGATCGACTTGAAGATACAGATGAGGAAAAACGACAAGCGCCTAAATGGCAACGCGTGCTGCGTTCCGTCGAGTGGCTCCTAGGGTCGATGCGTCCACCTACCCAGTTTCAGCTTCATTATTTCAACCGGGAACTACACCCCATGGTTGAAGATTTTCGCAACCAATGGCTTAATCTAGATGATCGCGAAACAATAAGTGATGTGCTGACACAGATGAAACAGGTCGTCCCTCAAGGAGGAGCAAATCTGGAGCGGGCATTATGGGAGTCACGGCAGATATTTCCACTACCAGATAATATCATTCTCATCGTCGACGGATTGCCCACATTAAGCGATTCCGTTACCGGTGATGGTAATGATCCGATTAAACGTTTAAATATGTACAGGGTGGCGGAACAACAAATTCTCAGCGGCGTTCCCATTAATACTATTCTCTTCCCCTCTGGTTATCGCGACCCCGACGCGCCGGCTCGTTATTGGCTCCTCGCCAATAAGACCAAAGGGTCTTTTATTTCCCCCTCAAGAACCTGGCCTGATACATGAGAAAATCAAGACGCGATCTATCCATTTTCAGCCTGTCATTCCTCGACTGTATTAGCTGCGGGTTTGGGGCCATCATCCTATTATTTGTAATCTCTCTGGGTTCCGAACGACTCGTAATCAAAGATATTCGCGATACCCTGTTCAAACTTTACCAGGAAAGAATGACGGAACTCGAGTCCATTCAGAGTAAAACTATTTATTTAACTCTCGAAAATAAAAAGAAAAAAGATGCGTTGAGACTTGAAAAAAACACGGTCGCGGCAATGAAGGTAGAAATCGAAATTTTAGAAAATAAAATCAAAGAGTCACTCTTTGGTAAAGAGAACTTGCTTGTAGAAATTGACGATATGCAAGAATACGTGGATGCCCAACAGCAATTAGTAGAACTCGAACAAATTGAAACCGAACTTCCCATCGGAGTGCCGGTGGAAAGCAATCATCTTATTTTTATTCTTGATACCTCTGGAAGTATGCGAGATCCCCGCTCAGGTAGAATCTGGAATATTGTCATAAGTAAGGTTCAAGAAACTCTCGAGATTTATCCGATTGTTACCGGAATCCAGATTTTAGATGCCGATGGCAATTATATTCTGCGGCCGACTGCCGGCCAGTGGATACCGGATAGCCCTACGGTGCGCTCGGCGATAGGTCGTACCTTAGCATTCTACAGTCATCACAGTCAGAGCAACCCCGTGCCGGGCATCACAAAGGCTGTTAAAGTCTTTCTAGATCCCGATGATCCGGATAAAAAAATTGGGATTCATGTATTTGGTGATGAATATACAGATACCGCGAGTAAAGTTTTAACACGTATCGATAAGCTTAACCCTAAAGATGAAAATGGGAATCGAGCTATCACGATTAATGCCATTGGCTTCCCTCATGTCGTTAAATTTGAACGCCACTATACCAAGACCGGATTAAAATTTGCCAATCTCATGCGTGAATTGACCTACGAACATGGTGGGGCTTTCGTCGGTATCCAGAATTGAATATTTTACTCGTCGTAAGGGGAGACCAAAATCTAGGGTTTTACCACCAAATTAATCTTTCGGTCATCATTAAAATACTGATTGGAAAAATCCACTAAGTCATCCAGGGTGACTGCTTGTATACGCTCGTCATACTGCTTCCATTCGTTGGCCGGTTTCCCATATATTATATTTAGGGCAGCCATCGTCGCACGAGCACCAATGGTCTGCATCCCCATGCGTTTTTGTGCTTTCAACCGAGCCTGCGCACTCCGCAATTCATCTTCGCTCACTCCCCCCGCCTTCACACGTGATATTTCCTGATTAAATTCGTCTATTACATCATTGTATTTCGAAGGATGTGTTCCCGCATAGAAATAAAACATGCCATGATCTAGACCGACGATACACTGGGCCCCTATAAAATACGCCAAACTGCGTTTTTCTCGAACCCGTTCGAAAAGACGGCCGGACATATTACTGAAAAGCTCATCAAGTATTTTACTGACATATATGTCATCCGATAAAATACCAGCACCTTGATAAGCCTGAAAAACAACAGCCTGTTCGCGTGGTAAGGTAAACTCAAATAAGCCTGACTTTGAAGGCCCAGAAAAGGATTTTTTTACTTCAATAAAATCTCTTTCCGTAAATTTATTAAGTAGTGATTCGAACTCGGGTATTACGCTTTCAGGTTCAAAATCTCCAACTATGGCTGCAACAATATTTCGCCCCCTGATTAGTCGATCATAATGATCGCTAATCGCACTGACATTTAAATCCTCTAATGTTTCTTCAGAACCCGATGGGTCTATTTTGAATGGGTGATCACGATAAAATAAATCTCTTAGCTTTCTAAGTCCGTAATATACAATTTCATCGTTTTCTTCTTTAATCATCGCAATCTGAGCAGTGCGTTCAGTATTGAATGTATTGACATCAAAGTCTGGCCCATGAAGAGCTTCATCAAGTAATTCCAATGCGATTTTATAATCTTGAGACATAACCTCCATTGAGAGCCCAAATGTATTATCACCGATAAATTCATTGAATGATCCCCCTACTCTCTCAATTGTTTCAGCTACCTCTTTCGCATTACGATTGCGCGTATCGCGCGTTAAAAGAGTGGACAAGAGACTGGTAATTCCACGCTGCGAATCATTTTCGTAAATTGCTCCACCTAAGCTTACAATCTTTATATGTACTTTTGGCAGCTTGTTGTCCGGTTGAAAGACCATCCTTACCCCGTTATCGAGAGTATGCGTTTTAAAATCAGGTGGCTCCTTACTTCCGGTGAGCACTGATTCAGATGATATATTCGAGCCCATCGCATTTAAAGAAACTGCGGTCATACGATCATTTCTGAAATAGGTTCCTATTAACTCGCTGACCGCTTCTGGTCCTAGTTTATGAATCTTTTCAATATAATTGCGTGGATATCCTAAATCACCAACTACTATTTCTGCCATTCCCAGACGAGAGGCCTGACCACTGATGGTCTTGCGTATACTGACCTCACCAACAACCGCTTGACGCACTGCCTTATCTACCTGTTCCGAACGAATGCCTTCATTTCCCATTCGAGTCAGTTCATCGAGGATCGCGCTCTGGGCCATCACTTGTTTATCTGGATCACAAACGTAATTGATGCTCAGAAAACCCATGTTGCCAGGATTCCAACATGAGGCGTCAATATAATGTACGATTTTTCTTTTATCACGAAGCTGCTGCCAAAGAAAAGAACTGTATCCACTCCCCAGGATTGCCGCCAGGATATCGCATCCGGGAGTGTCCTCATGCGCTAACCCGGGTATGCGAAAAGCAATATTGCCGCGGCAGACATTGACTTCACCTTCTAGATGCTCTTCGCGTATACTGAGCTGCAAGGGCTCCTCGGGCACATAAGGAATCGCCAATCGTTTTCGAGCATGGGAACCGAAATTCTTTTCAATTTCATCTCGCAATTCACTAGAGCAAAAATCACCAACCACAACGAGAGCCATGTTATTGGGTATATATCTGGTTTGATAGTAAATTAATAAATCCTCTCTTGATAGTGATTCAAATAATTCACGATGTCCAATGACTGGATAACGGTAAGGATGCTCTCGGAAAGCGTTTCTAAACAGCGCGAGAGAAACTTGACGATCGGGGTCGTCTTCTCCCATGTCAATTTCGCGCAAAATCACTTCTCGCTCTTTTGCTACCTCATCGACTGGTAAAATTGAGCAAAGCGCTGCATCCGCAAGTATATCAATAGCTAATCCGGTCTCTTCGCTCGGGGTCTCTATATAATAGACCGTCCGATCGAAGGTGGTATAGGCATTGATATACGCACCCGCAGCTTGAATTTCACGGGTTAGTTCCTTCCCTGAACGTCTTTCCGTTCCTTTAAAAAGCATATGTTCAAGAAAATGAGACACCCCCGCGCCCAGGAGCGAACCTTCATAAATACTGCCCGTCTTTACCCAGACTTGGACGGAAGTAATTTTATTTGCGTGCTCTTCTTTAAGCAAAACTGTCAGGCCATTAGAAAGGGTAAATCGCTCTACCTTTTCGCAAAATAATTGCTCGAGGAATAAATCCATTTTCCCCCTCTCACTGTTCTCATAAATCATCATATATACAGAACAAAACTTGCGGTACAAGGAATTTAATCAGGTCAAATAAAATTCAATTATCTTCTTTATTCCCGCCGTTTCCCTTCAAATTTTTATTTACGGGGAGATAAGGTTGCACAAACGCATTACGAAAATCATAACCTTGACTAAAGTCCTGTTTCTGATCGCTTTCGGTTTTACCAAATACTCCATGCTCAACGAGATTAAAGACTATTTCTCCAAAATCCTCACAGGCGTTTACTCCCCATTGTTCCAATAAAGTCATTGTCATCGGACCATATTGATCTAGAGCATATTCGCGGATACCTTCAAGCAACTGTTGCCCGGACACATGGTTTGATACTCGGATTTTCTTTTTTCGCTTCAATTTGCTTAAGGTATGATCAAGTGCCTCGCGCATAAAATAGTATACTCCTTTGGTAAATCGTGGGTCATCCCGAATAATCTGATCAACAACTTCATTGAAATCTCTGTTTTTATCACTCATCAGTAAGTAAAAATTAAACGTTCATGAGTCCTGTTATGGTCAAGCCTATTTAAAACATAATTATCGCGTTAAGCCCTTTACAGGTCTAATTCGTCTTATTTTTTAAATCGAATGGCCTTGAACTGAGACATTTGGTCCTTTATCGCCGTTTCAACAGGCAAGCGCTCCATACTTGATGCACCGTAAAACCCGTCGACTCTCTGTGTTCGATGCAGTACATATTCCGCATCTTCAGGCATAGCGATGGGTCCACCGTGACATAAAACTATGACTTCTGAATTGATATTCTTAGCCACCTCGCAAATTTCTTGAACTTTTGCTGGCGAATCTTCTAATGTCACAGCTGTCGATGCACCAATTGCTCCTTTCGTCGTTAATCCCATGTGCGCAACAATGACATCCGCACCCGCCTGGGCCATCGCTTTTGCTTCCTCGACATTAAATGCGTAGGGTGAGGTAAAAAGATCCATTTTTCGCGCTTTGCCAATCATCTCTACCTCAAGTTTGTAACCCATCCCTGTTTCTTCCAAATTCTGACGGAATAAACCATCGCATAATCCAACGGTGGGAAAATTCTGTATTCCGGAAAATCCAATCGCTTGCACCTCCTGTAAAAATAAATCCATTTGCCGAAAAGGGTCCGTTCCGCAAACGCCGGCAAGAACAGGTGTATCTTTAACTATGGTGAGCACTTCACCTGCCATTTCCATGACAATTGCATTAGCATCTCCATAGGGCATGGCCCCGGCAAGAGAACCTCTTCCCGCCATCCTAAATCGACCGCTATTATATATCACGATAAGATCGACACCACCGGCTTCTTCAAACTTCGCGCTTATACCTGTACCGGCTCCCGCACCAACGATAGGTAATCCCGCGTCTATGTTTTTTTTCAGTCGTTCAATAATCTCTTTACGTGTGAATGACATATTTAATTTTATTTATGATAAATTAATTCGAGCATCATTTTAACTGCTTTTTTAGAAAATTCAGGATCATTTATATTGTAATCCACTTCAACATAAAGGATGTCTTTTTTAAGGTTAGTCTTTATCGCGTCAAACATTGCGCGGTCAGCTTCACGATCGCAGAATAATTCACCGTCTCCATCCAGTATGGATACCCCTTTAAGCGGGATGAGAAATGCAACCGGTCCAGTGGAGGCATTCGCTTTTTCTGCAAATATTTTACCCATCTTCTCATTTTCCTCTCTATTCGTCCTCATTAGGGTCACAGAGGGATTCCATTCATAAAAAAGCCGCTTGTCTTCATGATAAAGGGACGGGACGGTGTCCGGATCGCCGAAATTTGCCATATCGACACAACCCGGTACAATAAGATGAGGTATTCCCATTTTCCCCGGTGCATCCAATCGTTGAGACCCTGCATCAAATACCCCACCACATATTGTGTCCGCCCATTCGGTTGTTGTTATATCGAGGACTGCATCGACCATCCCTTCATCGATAAGACTTTCCATCGTTTTCCCACCGGTTCCCGTAGCGTGGAATACGATTACTTCATAACCCTTAGCAGTCAGTTCCACAACGCAAGCATTTACACTTTCCGTAGTGTTACCAAACATAGACGCTGTGATAATTGGTTTTTCTTCTTTAGAAGTAATAATTTCTTCATCGACCATACCACAGATCGCACCCGCAGCTCGTGAATAGATAAGGTTCGAAACCCGGTTTACCCCCGCAACATCAACAATCGATGGAATCATCGTAATATCTTTCGTTCCCACCTCACGAGAAACGTCCCCTGAGGCGATCGTAGAGACACATACTTTGGGCAAGCCAAGTGGAAGTGCCCGCATGGCTGCAGTGATTACCGAAGTGCCTCCCGATCCACCCATCCCAATAATGCCGTCAAATTTACCCTCACGATAAAGCGTACTCATCAATGTTGCTGCACCGGTCGACACAATTTTCATTGCCTCCCCGCGATCTTTCTTCTCACGAAGATTTTCGAGATTGCCATTGGCTGCTTTGACAATCTTATCGGTCTCCACATCAACGGGAAACAAGTTTGTCGAACCGAGAATGCCGGTATTAACTGTAAATACGTGATGACCTTTACTCAGGATTTTTTCCCGAAGAAAATTATAATCGACCCCTTTTGTATCAAAAGCTCCAATTAGACAAATTGTCTTATCCATCTCAATTTAAGTATAATTCCAATATTACTTAATATTCATTCCCATGTAAAAACAGTACCAAATAAATCGACCGGGGCATCTCGCAAGCGATCATAGATCTGCACAGCGTCTTGAATGGGAACTACATCCTGAATGACAGGGCCAATCTTAATCACACCCGCATCGACTAATCTAAGCAGTTGTTCCAGGTCATCAAATTCAAAATGACTGGCATGAATTATCTCTAGTTCACTGAATTGACCGGCATTAAAATTGTATCCAACATCTTTCCTGCCTGCAATGACGATCAGCTTGCCTTGATTTTTTAAAACACCTCGTTCTTTATCAAATCCTAATACTTTATCGAAAATATCGGCTCCGCTGTCTTCAAAAACAATATCAAAAGGGCCATGATCGCTGATCTTCGTCCAGTCTTCATCGGTTTCACTCTTAAATTTATGCCCTATCCCTAATTCTCCCGCTTTATTCAGTCGCTTCACATTAATATCACAAATACTTACGATCGCGCCTGTTGCTTGAGCCGCTTGGGCTGTAAACTGCCCCACAGGACCGGCCCCAACGACGAGCACCTTATCCCCAAGTTTTGTCCCCGCACGGCGAACATCATGCAAGGCTACTGCAGCCATACCAAACAACGCGGCCTCTTTCTTTTCTATCGTTTCTGGGAGCTTTATTACCAGTTTCATTTTATTGTCTTCACCTGGAATCACAGGGACTTTGAAGTATTCCATATGTCCGCTATGTTCGCCTGAATAAATTGTGTCCCCTGCCTTAAATCCTTCCACGCCAATGCCAACTTCTAAAACTTGTCCTACAACCTGGTAGCCGCTACGGCTGGGCCAAGACTTTGCGTAACTACCCCCTGTTAATACATTACGTTCGGTTCCGTTAGTTATCCCTGAAAAGAGGGTCTTACATAAAAGATGCCCGGCTTCACAATTTGGCGTCGGCTCTTCCTGTATCGCGGCTTTACCTTTTTCAATATAAATCAACCCTTTCATTGTTTCTGGGATAGAACTGTTGACTGGATATCGCACCGAGGGATGTTTTACCAGCTGAAGTGTTGGGATGTATCCCTCTTCTTCGACATAGTAGTGTTTATGTGGCTGACTGCCAGGTGCCTGGGTTCCGATAAAAGTACTGATTGTAAAATCTTCTGAATTAGGCCCCTCACTTCCATGCTCGTATCCGGCAGGAATCATCCAAACGTCACCCTCCTCTAAATCAAAATCTTCCCGATTGCCTTCGTGATCTAACCAATAACCGTTGCCGTTACCTTTTAGAATCACCCACGTTTCGTCGAAATCGTGAAAATGTTTTTCACACTCTGGAAGGGCAAATCCCTTCTTTAGCTTTTCTTTATAAAGCGCCATTAAAAAAACCCTTATTCGTTAGCTTAAATTTTGCGTCATCATAGCTTACTGATCATTGTTCATTCAGTCTCACTCGAACTTAGCGAGCGCACGGTCACGAACTTCCCATTAAACTTTTCCTCGAGCAATTTTTTTGTCGATGCAGGTATTTTGTCCACCCATTTATCGAGATTGTCATCATTCTGCCTATCGGTATGTGATTCATTGATTTCTAAAGCTTCAGCTTCTTTAACCTGGCTCGTAATGACTCCTAAGTTTTCATAGGCTGTAGCTTCTGGCGTTGAGTCTGAATTAGATATGGTCTCTTCAACCGTTGGGCTTATAAGGTTTTTTTTTTGATCCTCTTCTTCTGAAATACTGGTTGCAAGAACAGTGAATTCCTTGATCAGAGAATCGATCGCTCGGACGCGACTTTCTTCTACTGCTTTCAACAATGTTATCTCAAAATTTACTTTTCCCGACAGACCTGTTTTCACTGCGGATTCACCAGAGTGAAGCGCTTCGAGTAATCGCAAGATGGATTCCGTACTTAGCGTTGTTCCCAGTTTATCAGTCTTTCCTTTGTGACGTATGGCTTCAAGAAGTGCCGAACGCACAAAATCCTGGAGATCAAGTAATACCCTGTAAAGGTCACGACCCTCTGCATCAATTTCATCTACGCGAGCAACAATTCCCTCATAATTGGCTGAGGCAATAGCTCTTGATAGGGTTTCGACCTGCTCAGCAGAAGCGAGACCGTAGATGTCGAGCACATCTTTTTCCGTTATTTCTTTGCCACAAAATGATATCAATTGGTCGAGAATAGATTGGGCGTCACGCATGCCTCCATCCGCTAAGCGGGCAATTGAGTGCAATGCCTTCTCTTCAACTTCAATTTTCTCTACTTTGGCAATATTGACAAGCTGCTGAACGATTATTGTAGCGGGGATAGGTCTGAACTCGAATCGTTGACAGCGAGAGATTATTGTCGGCAGTATTTTTTGTGATTCAGTCGTTGCAAAGATAAATTTTACATGGGGGGGTGGTTCTTCAAGGGTTTTGAGCAAGGCATTAAAAGCTGAGGTCGAAAGCATATGTACTTCATCAATAATGTATATCTTATAGCTGCATTGGGCCGGGGCGTATTGGCAATCTTCACGTAGTTGACGCACTTGATCGACCGAATTATTTGAAGCCCCATCGATCTCAATTACATCCATACAATTCCCCTTCATTATATCCTGACAGATGAGGGAATCTTCCGGTGTTTGGACCACAGGTCCGTTCTCACAGTTCAGCGCTTTGGCCAGACAACGCGCCATGCTGGTTTTGCCGGTACCACGTGGACCGACAAAAAGGTAAGCATGAGCAATTCGCTCAGTTAATATCGCATTCTTGAGTGTCCGTACGATATGTTCCTGCCCGACTACATCGTCAAATTGCTTAGGTCTCCAACGACGCGCAATTACCTGGTATCCAGCTTCCATTAAAAATAATTATAGTGAAAATAAGCCGAATAAAGACAAGGGATTTTGATGTCGTAAACTAAATAATATAAAATATAAATCTGAGACCGCCATTTTCCCACGGCACTACGTGGGTAAAAAAGTGGCCAGGCACCCTACGGCACATGCGGATCCTGGCTACCGTTGCTCCCTTCCGGGTCTGGCGGGGTTCACCGGTCCGACATTGCATAGGACCCGGCCACTAAAAACTATCCTTTAATTTAGCTCGCTTATCAACCTGTAATTTAATTTTTTATCAGAAAAAGATTTACCAAAAGAAACCGGACACAGAAACAATTCCTGATTATTCCGTTTTTTATAATTTCTACTTACCCATTTTAAGGCTCGGGCAAGGATGAAGCGAAACCCGATCGACGCGCTGATCGTAATCGGATTGCGACTGGAAGACCGACGATGATGCGCGAAATCCTCCCATCCACCCCTGCGAAGAACGCGATCTGTCCCTGATTCAGGACCGGCGTAATCGGTTTTGACTCCTCCTGGATAGCGAGAATTAAAACGAGCATAAC